>ERZ1673722.292-NODE-292-length-70225-cov-71.421077_pt1 | contig 70225 bp, 90 predicted proteins | sample MGYA00580222_ERZ1673722 | MGnify/ENA primary metagenome ERZ1673722 (study PRJEB41218, sample SAMN15661750) | gut metagenome | host: Homo sapiens | place: Canada: London | collected 2015-08-20/2019-03-30 | study: EMG produced TPA metagenomics assembly of... | reverse complement strand
GCCGAAATGGCGCGAAGCACGCGGTTGACAAAACTATAGAGACACGTCCCAAATTGACTACCCCGGATGCCCGGTTTGGTGGCCGTAGCAAAATTACCCCGCCTGAAATGAGCTACTTTTCAATTTTGACTTTTTGAATCGTGCAGTGGCCGATGCCCGTGAGGCGCACGATCTGCTTGATCGAAAAGCCCTCGCTTTTGAGCTTGCGGATACAGTCATCACGCACGCCCTTTGGCAGAGCTTTGAGATGGTGAGGCTCGTAAGGTTTGAGCAACGCCTGCGCAAACTCAAGCGCGTCAGCATCACTCACGTGAGCGCCATAACGGAAGCAATAGCCATTGGGCTCGCCCGAGGTGCTAAATGCAAAAAACCTCTGGGAATTCCCGAGCAACTCGAGCACGCAATCAGTCTTACAAATACCCGGATAGCCCATATACTCGCTAAAGCTGCTCCAGCGATAGAGCGAAGCAGTGTCAATTCTGGCTTTCGCAGGGTTATCGTGAATGTAACGAACGCAGTTGAGCAGCTGATCATCATCAAGAATCGGCACGCTCTTAAATCGATCCTGGAAGAGTGGACCCTTTCTGCCTGTCTTAGAATTGAAATACATGGCATACGCCGTCGTAATCGAATGCATGCAATCACTCAAATGAGCATGCTCATCGTCAAGCAGAAGATGAATATGGTTATCCATAAGGCACCACGCGATGACATCAACTTTGAACTTCTGGCATTTCGAAGCAATCAGCCGAATCAAATAGAGTCGATCATCCTCATCCTCAAATATCAGCTGACCACCACACCCCTTTTGAACGACATGGTAAAAGCCATATTCAGAGATTTCTCGCGCAGTCCGAGTCATACGCATTCCCTCCTCTACAGATAAGAATTACGTTACCCGAGCCAGAGCAGAAAAAAACGTACTGGGTGCGACAAATCGCGTTCTTCGGCGAACGGTAGGTGGTAGCTAAAAAAGCCCCGTCCCAAATTAGCTACTTTTGGGCAAAAGAAAGACGGGCAGCTGCAAATGGTGCAACTGCCCGGCGATATGCGTGAGGGTAGCTAAACTCCGTCTCAAATGAGCTACTAGAGGAGGTTGAGGGGGAGCTGGGGGGCGTCTCCCCAGAGTTTCTCGAGGCGGTAGAAGTCGCGGGCTTCGGGAGTGAAGACGTGGACGACAACCGAACCATAGTCCATGAGCATCCAGGTCTTCTGCTCGCGGCCCTCGATGGAGAACGGATGCTCGCCGCAAGCCTCGGCGACCTTCTCCTCGATCTCGTCGACGATAGAATCGACCTGGCGGTTGTTGGTACCGGTGGCAAGCACAAAGTAGTCGCATACGTCGGAAAGCTCGGTCAGGTCGAGCACCTGAACGTCCTCGCCCTTCTTGTCGTAGGCGGCCTGCGCGGCGGCGCGGGCGACATCCTCGGCGGCGACACCGCTCGCGGACAGCGAGGCGGCGGTGCGGTCGGACGTGGCGGCGAAGCTCTTGTGCTCCACACCTTCAAGAATCTGCTCGTCGGTCATGGTCTCGTCGGCCATGGAATACCTCTTTCTAGACAGCCCGAGCTAGCGCAGCTGGGCGTAATGGTTGTAAATCGTAATAGCCGTGGGATAAAGATAGCGCCCGGACTGGATCACATAGACCAGACCCTGCGCAAAACAGGAGAAGAACAACTCATCGAGCGTCGACTCCCCCACCATCTTGCGCAGCGCATGCGCATAGTCGCCGTGGCGGTTGGGCTCGATGGCATCGGCCACAAAGACCACCATATCGAGCGGTGTCATGTCGCAGTCACCCACGGTGTGACGGTCGACAGCCTGGAAAACGGCCGGCGACAACTCGGGGAAAAGCTGCGGAAGCTCATAGGCGGCAACAGGGCCATGCAAAAGCGGCGTCGCGGCGGAAGGAGAGCCGGCAATCTTAATGCCGTAATGCAGAGCGCGCGTAACCAGCTCGTCGTCGGAGAGCACTTTGTCCCAGTCGTGGATCAGACCGGCAGCAGCGGCATCAAAGCGGTCAACGCCGTAGACCTCGGCCAGATGAAGTGCGGTCTCGGCAACACCCAGCGAATGCACATAGCGCTTGCGCTTATCCTTCATGCGAACATCGAGCAGCTCTTGAATGCGCTTGAGCAGCGCGCGCTCATCGCCCTCAAACTGATCCTCTACCGACAACGTAGACCCCCATCACTCAAAATCTTCTTGGCCCAGATCGACATACAAACCGCGCTTGCGAATGTAGCCGAGCACAGACTCGCTCGTAAGATAGCGCACGCTCATGCCGCGGGCAACTCGCTTACGAATGTTCGTCGAGCTGATCGCCAGCGCCGGAATCTGAATATAGCGCACGTCGAACGGCAGCCCCGACTCTTTGATTCGGGCACGCGCCGTATCGATATCAAAGCCCGGTCGCGTCGCCGCAATAAAGGTAGCAAGCTCGGCGATTCGTTCGGCATCATGCCAAGTCACAATATCGATAATCGCGTCGGCGCCCGTAATAAAGTAGAGCTTTACCTGCGGCGGATAAAAGTCGCGAAGGGCATGAAGCGTATCGGCCGTGTAGGTTACGCCCGGACGGTCGATCTCGAACCGACTCGCCAAAAAGGCCGGGTTCGCGGCGGTGGCGAGGACCGTCATGGCATAACGGTCCTCGGCAGGCGTCACCGGCTTGTCAAGCTTAAAAGCAGGAGAGCCCGCCGGCATAAAGAGCACAGCGTCCAAGTCGAGGGACTCGCGCGCCTGCTCGGCGGTCACCAGGTGCCCGTAATGAATGGGATCAAAGGTGCCGCCCATAATGCCGAGCCTAAACTCCCGCCCGTCCTCTAGAGGAAGCTCGGGCAGACCGATTCCACCGCGCAGCGACATGGCTTACTCGCCCTCCGAGGTCTCGGCATCGCCCGCGGCATCCGCCGCATCGACAACCTCGACGCCCTCATCCGCAGCATCGGCCACGCCAATGGCTTCAACGGCAACGTCCTCGTCAGCATCCTCGAGCTCCTCGTACTCCGAGAAGTCCTCAGCGCCCTCAAAGTCAAAGGCGCGCTGGCAAATGCGGACCTCATCGCCCGCACGGCAACCAGCCTTCTCGAGCGCGTCGTCAACACCCATACGCGCAAACTTATGCTGCAAGTAAATGACGGCTTCCTCGTTTTCCCAGTCGGTCTGAATGACCATGCGCTCGATGGCACGACCGACCACGCGGAAGGCACCGGGCTCTTCCTGGACAATGCGGAAACGCTTCTCGCGCTGCAGACGGCGGCGCTCCCACTCCTCGTCGCGCAGATCGACCGGCTCATCAGCAACCGCCAGCTCGGCGCGGAGCTTAGCCACCTGCTCGCCCACGGCAAGCATCAGCGTGTTGAGACCGGCGCCCGTAACAGCAGACACGGCAAAGAACATATGGCCATCGTCGAGCGCCGCACGCTTAAGGTCGGCAATCTTGTCAGCCGTGCCCGGCGCATCGCACTTGTTAGCGACGACGATCTGCGGACGCTCCGAAAGCTCGGCGCCATACTGCTCGAGCTCGCGGTTGATGATGCGATAGTCCTCGACCGGATCGCGATCCTCAAAACCACCCGTCATATCGACGACGTGCATGATGAGTGCCGTGCGCTCGATGTGGCGCAGGAACTGATGGCCCAGGCCCTTGCCCTCGCTCGCACCCTCGATGAGGCCGGGGACATCGGCAACGACATAGGAGTACTCGCCGGCACGCACCATGCCCAGATTGGGCACGAGCGTGGTAAACGGGTAGTCAGCAATCTTGGGGCGGGCGGCACTCATGCGCGCAATGAGCGATGACTTACCCACCGAGGGAAAGCCCACAAGCGCGGCATCAGCCATAAGCTTCATCTCGAGCTCGATCCAGTGCTCCTCGGCAGGCTCGCCGAGCTGGGCAAAGGCCGGAGCGCGACGCACCGACGTCACAAAGTGCGTATTGCCCAGACCGCCGGCGCCACCGGGCGCCACGACAACGCGCTCGCCGTCGTGCACCAGGTCGGCAATCTCGAACATCGGGGTCTGCGTCTCGGGGTCGAGCTCGCGCACCACGGTGCCCATGGGAACCTTCAGGATCAGGTCCTCGCCGCTTTTACCGTTACGACGGGCACCCTGCCCGTGCGTGCCGCGCTCGGCGCGGAAGTGATGCTTAAAGCGGTAATCGATCAACGAAGACAGCTGAGCATCGGCCTGGATGACGACGTTGCCGCCACGACCGCCGTCGCCACCATCGGGGCCGCCCTTGGGGACAAATGCCTCACGCCTAAACGACATGCATCCGGCTCCGCCGTCGCCGCCGCACACGTTAATGCGGCTGATATCGGTGAACTGTGACAACAGAATCGCCTCCTACAAAAAAGAGGGAGACCCTTGAATCCTAAAACTCAAGTGCCTCCCACATATGTGCTCTATGAAGGGTGAATTACGCGTTCGCGAGCGGGCGTACGCTGACCCTGTGCTTGATACCCTTGTGGAACTCAACGGTACCGTCGACCAGCGCGAACAGCGTGTCGTCCTTACCACGGCCAACGTTCTCACCCGGGTGGATGTGCGTGCCGTGCTGACGGACGAGAATCGTGCCCGTGGTTACCGTCTGGCCGGCATAGCGCTTCGTGCCAAGGCGCTGACCGCGGGAGTCACGGCCATTACGGGAGGAACCGAGTCCTTTTTTGTGTGCCATTGTGTATACCTACTCTTTCGTTACGAGTGTAATCTACTCGGCGACGGGAGCCTCGGCAACAGCCTCAGCCTCTGCCTTGACAGCCTTCTTGGCGCGGGAGGTAGCCTGAACCTTCACGATCTTCAGCTTGGTGAGCTGCTGACGGTGACCCTTCAGACGACGATAGCGCTTGCGCTTGTGGAACTTGAAGACCAGCTGCTTCTCGCCCTTGAACTGCTCAACGATCTGAGCGGTAACCTTGGCCTTGGCCAGCTTGTCGGGATCGGTGACGATCTTCTTACCATCGTTGAGGAAGATAACCGGCAGGGTGACCTTGTCGCCCTCATTGCCCTCGATCTTCTCGACGGTGATGACATCGTCGGTGGCGACCTTGTACTGCTTGCCGCCCGTGTTAACGATTGCGTACATGTTTACTTGCCCTTCATGCATCAGTTAGTGCAACAGCCGAATATAGTAGCAGGCGAAAATACCCCCGTCAACGAGTATGTGAAGCAAATCCACAAGTTCGCACAGGTATGGGGCTGACGAGTCGGCCCTCGTCGTCCTCGCATGCTTGATTCTGACGCTCGACATCGTAGGAGCAGATGGTCACGAGGTCTTGCATACCGGTGGAAACAATAGGTGCATCCACGCCCGGGGTCAAGCCCTGCAACAAAACATCAGCCGCAGAAAGCAAAATTTCCGGACGCATGGAGCCCTCGTTGTCGGCATGGGTGTCGAGCATGAGCACCAAATGGTCCGGGCGCTCCCCCGCCGTGAGCTCATAGCCCACGAGCGTGTGATCCAAATCTAAGCGCTTGCTCTTTTTGCCGCGCGCGTAGTCGATGCCATGGTCCGCGCGCAGCGTGTCGATCGCACGACGCACCTCATCGGCGCTTACGGGCGCCTCGGGGTCCAGATGCAGGTCGATGCGATACGACAGGCGCGTGAGCTGCGCCGTCAATGCCGGCGTGCGCACGTCGATGTACGCCGCCTCGATGGGCGCCAGATCGGCCGGAGACGCCGCAGCCAGGCGCCCAAACGCCTCGTCGAGCGCCACGAACTCGGTCATAAACAGGTCATACCACTCGCAGGTCGACGACGTACCCACCGGTAGCGCCGAAGAGAAGCCCACGCGCATGTGCGGGGAGAAGCCCTGCGTGACGGCATAGGGAAGTCCCGCACGGCGCACGATGCGCTCAATGGTATGGATTACTTCGAGATGGCCCAGGTACTTAAGGCGATCGCGCTTGCCATAGCGAACACGAAGTCTAAAGAGCGTGGGGTTATCGGTCAGGCGCTCACTCATGCGCGATCACCCATCAAGACATTCTTGGCGTGGAGCGTGGGGCAGATTCCGCAGCCGGTGCACGACGTGCGGGTGCAGTCGGGAGTCGTGACGCCCTCGAGCGAGCGACGGTACTCGCGCTCGAGGAAGCCGCGCGTGCAGCCGGGGCTCACGTGTTCCCACGGCAGGCGCCAGTCCAACTCGTAGGGCAGGTGCACGAGCTCATTGAGGTCGATGCCGTTTTTGGCAGCAGCCTCCTTCCAGTTATCGAGCGAGAAATGCTCTACCCAGGCGTCAAAGCGAGAGCCCGAGCGCCAAGCGTCGATGATGACGGGCGTCATGTCACGACCGGCGCGGGACAGCGCGGCCTCGATGAGCGAGGTCTCGGCATCGTGGTAATGCACGCGGACGGCACGGTTGCGAACGCTCGTGATAAGCAACTTCTGGCGACGCTTGACGTCGTCGTAGTCGAGCTGCGGGCACCACTGGAACGGCGTGGCAGCCTTGGGGATAAAGACCGAAACCGAGATCGACACCGAGATCGAGCCGCGACGAGCCTTGGGCACCACGGAACGACCGAGCTCCAGCACGTGATCGGCCAGATTGGCGATGGCCACGATGTCCTCGTCGCGCTCGCCGGGAAGGCCCATCATAAAGTAGAGCTTCATGCGGTTCCAGCCGGCCTCGAAGGCCGCCTTGGCCGCACGGTCCAGGTCCTCCTCGGTCACGTTCTTGTTAATGATGTCGCGCATGCGCTGGCTGCCGGCCTCGGGCGCGAACGTCAAGCCGCCCTTCTTTTCGCCGGCGACCGACTCGGCCATATCCACGCCAAACGAATCCAGGCGCTGCGATGGAATAGACACGCGAATACCCGTATCCTCCAGGCGACGGTTGAGCCTGCCGAGCACGTCGCGAATGCAGGAGTGGTCGGTCGTGGAGAGCGAGGTCAGCGACACCTCGTCATAGCCAGTCTTTTCCAGACCCTGAATCACCGACGAGACGATCTGGTCGGCCGAGCGCTCGCGCACCGGGCGATACGTCATGCCGGCCTGGCAAAAACGACAGCCGCGGGCGCAGCCGCGCAGGATCTCGATAGACAGACGGTCGTGGACCAACTGCGCATAGGGCACGCACGACTGCGACAGCGGATTCGTGGCGCCGAAATCCTCGACGACGCGCTTGTAGACCACGGTCGGCGCATCCTTGCCCTCACGCGGCACGGTGTAGCCATGCGGCGAGCAGGGCTCGTCGTGACGAACCTCATAGAGCGACGGCACGTAGTTGCCGGCAATGGATGCAAGCTGCTCAACAATCTGCGCGCGCGGGACCCCTTCGTCACGCAGGCGGCGATGCAGCTGGCAGGTCTCGAGCAGCGATTCCTCGCCCTCACCGATGAGGATGGCATCGAAGAAGGCCGCGTACGGCTCGGGGTTGTACACCGAGGGACCACCGGCGATGATGATGGGGTCGTCTTCGCCTCGGTCGGCCGCTAACAGCGGAATGCCAGCGAGGTCGAGAGCCTCGAGGAAGTTCGTCACCGCCATCTCGTGCGGAACATGCAAGCCGACAATATCAAACGAAGCGACCGGCGCTGCACCCTCGAGCGAGAGCAGCGGAATACCCGCCTCGCGCATGGCGTCACCCATATCGGGCCACGGCACATAGCCACGCTCGCAAGAGATGCCCTCGGCCTGGTTAAGAATGTTGTAGAGGATGGCGATGCCCTGGTTGGGCAGACCAACCTCGTACACATCCGGGTAGATCAGGCAGCAACGGTAGTCGGCATCGGCCTTGGAAAGCGTGCCCCACTCGTGATCGATATAGCGGCTCGGCTTCTCGACCTTGGCGAGCAACGGCTCAATTAAATGAAAACAATCTTGGTATGCAACGCGCAACGGAAAACCCCTAAGCAGCGAGATCTGATGCGTCCTGATAGGACGCCATGGGACGGGTAGCGCCCGCGACCGTGGTCACCAGATCGCGAACGCGAGAGAACGTGGCAGTGACCACCTCGTTGGCACGGCTGTAGTCGACATCGCGCTCGTAGAGCGAAACGAGCGCACGGCCCATGCCATAGGTGCCCGCGGCAGCAGTGAGCGCCTTGACGGCAAACCCAATATGCGGCGTCTGCTTGACGAGCGCGCGGGTAACCGCGCGGATCACAAGACCGCCGGCAAGCACGCCCGCGACCTCGTAGCCGCGCTCGGGCTTAATGCCGCGTCCAAAGACGGCAGCGAGCTCAAAGAGCATGCCCACCTGCGCCAGCGCCATAACGGGATAATCGGCGCCCGGCAAAAACACCAGTGCACCGGTCGCCATATTGGTGAGCGCGCACGAGGTGATGATACGATTGGCGGCCGCGATGCGCATGAAGGCAAAGTTCGCCGCAAAAGCCGTTTCCTTGTCGGTGCGATCGAGAATCCAGCGGGCAAGCGTCTCGAGCAGATACGTCTTATCGGTTGCCGCCACCACGCCGAGCATGGGCGTGGACTCCTCGATAAACGGCACTTCCACAGCAGACTCGGCAAGCACGCACACGGGCGCGCCGGCGATCACGAGCTCCTGCACGGCACTCTCCAAGCGGTCGGAACCACACGAGAGCACCAGCACCACATCGGTATCGGTCTTTGGAGCAATTCGCTCGTCCCCCAGACGCTCGACGCGCACAATGCCCGAGGTCGTCTGCGGCACAAAGGCGTCACGCACCGTCTCGGCCAGAAAGCGCGAGGCGGACGAATCCAGATAGACCGAGACGCGCACCGGCGTATCGGAATCCTTCTTAACGGACGCGCCCATCTTAAAAGCGCGAGTCAGCTTATCTACGGGAATTTTCATAGCAAACCCCTCCAGCGGTTACGCGGCGCCCGAACGATGCCGCCATATGGATTGTACGATACCCACCGTCAGCAGCTGGATCATCATCGAAGACGAACCGAAGCTAATAAACGGTAGCGGAATACCGGTAATCGGCATCATGCCGATGCACATGCCGATGTTTTCGAAAGTCTGGAACGCCCACATGCCAACGATGCCCACGCACGATAGGCGCAGGAACAGCGACTCACACTTAAAGGCGACGCGAATCGTCGAAAAGATCAGCAGCACGTAGAGGCACAGGAGCAAAAAGGAACCGCAAAAACCAAAGGTCTCGGACAGGAAGGCGAAGACGAAGTCGGTGTGGAACTCAGGCAGAAAGCCGCCGGCCGACTGCGTCGCATGGCCCAAACCCTTACCAAAGAAGCCGCCCGAGCCAACGGCGATAAGCGACTGCTGCAGGTTGTAGGCATCGTCCGAATCGGCATTATCGGGGTCGATAAAGACCGTCAGACGGTTCATCTGATACTGCTTGATGAGCACATCGTGGCCGAGCAACGAATCAAAGACCGAATCGAGCGCAAGGACGAGGGCCACCAGGCCCACGAGCAGGGCCAGGGTCGACAGCACCCATTCGCGGCGTGCACCGCTCATGCAGATGACGATGGCGCCCGAAACCAGCACGACCAGGCCCGAGCCCAGGTCGCCCATGGCAACGACGGCCAAAAACGGAATGGACAGCATGCCGCAGAGCTTGACGTAGTCGCGAACGGTATCGATGCGACCGTTATACTGCGAGCCAAGCGTAGCAATAAAGAAGATGGTGATGAGCTTGGCAAGCTCAACCGGCTGGAATGTCAAGCCGATACCGGGAATCTTGATCCAGCCCGTCATGCCCAGACCGCCCGTATAGGACAGACCCGGAATCTTGGGCGAGAGGATCACGATCAGGTCGATGACGAGCAACGCCGTCGAGAAATTGGAAATACCGCGCAGATCGGTACGCCAGACCAGCACCGCCAGCACCGCTCCGATGCCAATTCCCAGCAGATGGCGTGAGAACGAGGCATCGGCCTTAAACTGCGAAGCCGACCAGATGATGATGGCTCCGTAGGCGACGAGCGCCACAGTAGCCACGAGCACACCGATATGCACCTTTTGGCGAAACGTGCCGCGCGAGGCCGAAAGTTGCTTATTGACACGGTCCAGGCTGCTGCGAGAGCCGCTCTTGGTTGAACGGAACAGATCCGCCGGAGAGAAATCCATCGCAACCTCCTATCGAACCGAAGAATCGCCCGAGGCCGAAGAGGTATCGGGCTCGTCATAAATCACGCCGAGCACGTCGCGCACGACATGCATCGCGGTATCCGAGCCGCCGCCGCCCTGCTCCAGGACAGTAGCGATGACATACTTGGGGTCATCGGCCGGTGCATAGGCGCAGAACCACGCGTATTCGTCCTCGCCGCTCTTCTCGCCCGTGCCCGACTTGCCGTATACCTGCGGCGTCAGGGTGCCAAAGTGCGCCGCCAGGGACGTCGATGCCGTGTAAATCACGTCGTGCATGCCGTTGCGAACAAGAGCCAAATCCGAATCGCTGTTGATCTTGGCCTCCAGGCGCTTCTTCTTGCCCTTGCCATTGTACTTATAGGCATCGCCGTCGCCATCGCGCGACACGGCAGACAAAAACACGTGAGGCACGTACTGTTTGCCGCCGTTGGCAAGACCCATATAGGCGCACGCCATCTGCAGGGGCGTCACCAGGATGTCGCCCTGGCCGATAGCGATGTTGGTCATATCGCCGGCATTCCACTTGCGGTCCTCGGCAGAGGCGTCGGTGAAGTACGACTCTTTCCACTCGGCATCGGGAATACGGCCCGCACCCTCACTCGGCAGATCGATACCGCAGGTCTTACCTAGGCCCCAGCGACGAAAGACCTCCTGCAGGCCCTCGGAATGTTGCTCGTCATAAAAGAACGCCTTGCCCATGTCGTAGAAGACGGGATCGCACGAGTTGGCGATACCCGACTGCAGCGTCATGGTGCCGTGGCCGGAATGCAGCCAGCAGTACTTGCCCCACGACTTGCCCAGCCCCGTCCAATAGCCCGTGCAGTTGGTCGTCTGCCCCGACGTGTAGGTTCCAAACTCAAGACCGGCTAGTGCCGAGAGCGGCTTGATGGTCGAGGCCGACATGTACTGTCCGCTAATGGCGCGGTTGAGCAGCGGGTGCGAACCCTTGTCATCATTGAGCTCGGTCCACACGTCATTTGAGACGCCGCCGATAAAGACGGACGGATCGAACTTGGGCTCGCTCGCCATGCCCAGGATCTCGCCATTGTTGGGATCGAGACACACCACGGCGCCGTTGCCGGCATTGCTGTAGCCAGTGGTCTTGGCAAGCTCGATAGCGCTCGCCAGCGCCGTCTCACAGGCCTGTTGAATCTTAAGGTCGAGCGTGAGCTTAATGTCGGAGCCGGCCTTCGCGGGCACGGCGCCGGCCTGACCGGTCACATTGCCCGAGGCATCGACCTTGACGGTCTGCTCGCCACGAATACCCTGCAGCAAGTTTTCGTAGTAGCTCTCAACGCCCGCCTGGCCCACGATATCGCCCGACTGGTACGTGATCTTGCCAGCAGAAGCATCATCATCGCCAGAGGTTTTCTTATTCTGAGCCTCGAGCTGCTCGGAGGTAATGGTGCCGGTATAGCCCAAGATATGGCATGCCGTCTCGCCATATGGATACTGGCGCTCGGTACGCTCGGCAATCTTGACGCCCGGGAACTCGCCGGCATGCTCCTGAATATAGGCAACCGTGGAGCGACGGACGTCCGTCGCGATGGTATGCAGGCTCTGGGCGCCCTCTGTATTGTCCTGAATATTGCGAAGGACCGCCACGTAAGGCATTCCAAGCACGTTGGCAAGATGGCGAACCAGAACCTCATCCTCGGCAAGGTCGCGGTAGGCCACGACAGCAAGTGAGGGACGGTTCTGGACAAGCGCCACGCCATTGCGGTCGAGGATGCGGCCGCGCACAGCGGGAGTGGTAACGGTGCGAGTCTGATTGCTATTAGCCTGCTTCTCGTAATAGTCCGACGAGACCATCTGCATGCCCCACAGCTTGACGGCGAGCGCCGCAAACATCGCGCCCACACCCGTGGTGAGGATGGAAAAGCGGCCCTTAAAGGCGGTCGCCGCGGTATTGCCCTCGCCCTCGGTGGCGCGCGGGGCCGTTCCATGCTGCGTATCGTAGGTAAAACGGGAATCGCCACGACGCATGATGACCAGCGCGACCACGATGGCCACAACCAGCACGATACCGGCGATAATAACCGTCAACTGGGAAGACATCTACGGGCCTCCCCTATTTGAGCTTGCGGGTCTTGGGCTTAAAGCGCATGCCCGTCTGGCGTCCGCCACGTGCGGAGAATCCATAGCCGGAATGCGGCACGACGCCGGACATCAAAAACGGAATGGCAACCAGACCCGTCAGGATCGAGGACGGCAGCGCATGGCCGAAGATCGCCACAACAAAGCTCGTCTCCAAACCCATAAACAGCAAGATGATGCTGTAGATCACATTAATGACGAGCGCAAAGGCGCCCACGGTGACGCCGCGCGCACTCGGGGTACCGCCCGTCTGACCGGCGGCGCTGTGCACCAGGGCAAAAGAACCCACGGTCAGCAGGAGCGACATAACGCCCACCGGCACGGCAGCGGACAGGTCATAAAACAAGCCGCTGCAAAAACCGCACACGACGGCACGGGTCGGGTCGCCCGAGAACACGCTTAGGCACACCAGGATAATCATGAAGTTGACGCGACCTCCCGCAATGGAGATCTGCGGTGCCAGGCCTGCCTGCAGCAGCACACACACAATGGCGGCGATTACAAACGTGCGGGAGCTCATCCCCTGCTCGTGTAGATCCATGGACATGCCCCCTATTCGCTCGAGCCAGAATCGGTCGTCTCGGACGTGTCGGAACTGTCATCCGAGCTCTCGTCCTTCGTCTTGGTCGCAGCATCGCGCGACGTTCCCTGCGGCGTGCTGTTGGCCGTGCTCACGTCCTCATCCGAGGCCGACTGTTCGTCGGTCAGCGAGGTGATGACCAGCACTTCCTCGTTGTTCTCGGCCGTGGTCTGAGCGCGCACCACAATGGTGTAGTACACGTCGTTTGCCGATTTCTCAACCGACGAGACGGTGCCAAGCGGAAGGCCCTTGGGGAACACGCCACCGATGCCAGAGGTCACGATGATATCGCCAACCTTAACATCGGAGTCGACGCTCACGTACTCAAGACGCAGCGTGCCGTCAGCCTGACCCTGCAGCATACCCTGGGCGCGCGTGTCCTGCACCATGGCGGACACGCCCGAGTTCTCGTCGCCAATCAGGCGCACGGTAGAGGTCTTGGCCGATACCTCGATAATCTGGCCGATAACACCGGCAGAACTCGTCACGGGCATGTTGATGGTAAGGCCGTCGGCAGAGCCCTTGTCGATGGTAACGGTCGAGGTCCAGGCATCGCCGGAGGCACCAACGATACGAGCTGCGGTCGATTTGAGGTTGTAGGTCGATTGCAGCCCGACCAGGCCCTCCAGGCGCTCGGCAGTCTTTTGAGCCTCAGAAAGCTCGGCGACCTTAGAGGTCAGCTCCTCATTTTGCTTCTTGAGCTCGTCGAGCGTGTCCTGCGACGCCGTTAGGTTAGAGAACACGTTGCCAATCGCATTGAAGGGAGCCGCCACAGCCGAGCCCACAAAGCGCACCGGAGAGGTAATCGTCGTTACGCCCGAACGCACGGCATGAATCGGCCCTGCCTCGTCCTCGCGGATGTAAAACGTGAGCAGCAACACCGAAATCAGGCTGAAAACAATCAACGGGCGCATACCCGTTGATTGTCGCTTGGTATTCAGATTTGTGGAGAAACCCGAAGATCGTGCCAAATGGAATCCACCTTTTGGAAATTAAGCATTGGTCTGGACGAAGCCGCCATCAAACGCATTGGCCTCGAGCACGCGGGCGCAGCCGTTAACGACGTTATCGAGCGCCGTGGGGCTGACGTTGACCGAAACACCGGTCTCATCGCGCAGGCGCACGTCGAGACCGCGTAGCAGCGCGCCACCACCGGTCAGCAAAATGCCGTAGTACATAAGGTCCGAGGCAAGATCGGGAGGCGTAGCGTCGAGTGCGTCCTTGACGGCCTTGGCCATCTCGTCGAGTGGCTTGTTGAGCGCGCGACGAATCTCCTCGCTCTCGATGCGCACGGTCTTGGGCAGACCGGTGATCACGTCGCGGCCGTTGACCTCAACATCGAGCTCGTCCTTGAGCGGCACGGCGGAGCCGACCTTGATCTTGATGTCCTCTGCTGTACGCTCGCCGATGGCCAGGTTGTAGGCATCACGAACATGCGTGAGGATGGCCTGGTCGAACTCGTCACCGGCAATACGGATGGACTGCGAGACGACGATGCCGCCCATAGCGATAACAGCGACCTCGGTGGTACCGCCACCGATGTCGATGACCATGGAGCCGGTGGGTTCCTCGACGGGCAGGTCGGCGCCGATAGCGGCGGCCATGGGCTCTTCGATCAGATAGGCCTGGCGGGCGCCGGCCTGGATCGTGGCCTCAAAGACGGCACGCTTCTCGACCGACGTGACACCGGAGGGGACGCAGACGACAACGCGCGGACGCGGGGTCCACGGATAGCGCTTCTCGGACGCCTTGTCGATAAAGTAGCGGAGCATGGCCTCGGTAACATCGAAGTCGGCGATGACGCCGTCCTTCAGGGGACGAACGGCCACGATGTTGCCGGGCGTACGGCCGAGCATGCGCTTTGCCTCGATACCGACCGCCAGGATGCGCTCGTCGTTCTTGTCGATGGCGACAACAGAGGGCTCGCGAATGACGATGCCCTTGCCACGCACGGAGACAAGCGTATTTGCGGTGCCGAGGTCGATGGCAAGATCGCCCGCATAGCTACCGAAGAACATATCCATCAAAGAAAACAACGCAACTCCTGATGTGTTGGATGATTGCTGGAAAACTACTAGCTCATCATACTAGCGCAAGCCCGGCACCTCACTTGCGGTGAAGCGCCGGGCAAAGCTAAATCCCATAAGGTCACTACTGGTTGTCAGCAGCCGAGAAATCCATATCGAGCGAGGAAACGGCCCAGCCGATATGGTTGTCGGAGCGCACGAATTTGACGGTGTACTCCTGCTCGCCGCCCTTGGACAGCGATGCCTTCACCTTAGCGGTCGTCTCGGTCATGGACTGATCCATGCCCTCGACGGACACGGTGGCACCCTGCGGAATCGAAGAGATGATCATCGACTTGGCGTCCTCGGACAGGCTCGAGGCCAGGCAAGACTCGGCCTTTGCGGTGTCACCGTCGCCGGCAGCCTGGAACAGATCGGTAACGACAGACTCCTGAGACGGGAAGCCAAAGCCGCGCGTGTAGGCAAAGCCCAGACCGCCCGCGGCGATCAAAATGAGCAGAAGCAGCACGATGAAGACTTTGAGACCCGTGTGGCGATGGCGACGACGGACCTTGGCCTGCTTACGGTCCTGACGGTCCTGCTGGACCATCTCGGACTCGGACAGCGTAAAGAAGCCGGTGTCCGAGGGATCGGGCATAAACTGACCGGTCGCGCCCGTAGGATCGAGCGGGTCAACGGCAGGAGCGTCCATCGCGGGCGCCGGAGCCGTGGCCATAGCCGTCTGGGCAGACAGCGCGGCAAGCGAATCGTGCACGCGGGCAAGCTCATCGGCCTGCTCGGAGGTGAGCTGGTAGATGCCATCGGCAGTGGCAGCGTTAAAGGCGTCGAGTGCGTCGGACGGACGGCCGGCGGCAGAAAGCGCCTGACCCATGCCGGCGTTGAGCGCACGCGTGTCGTCGCGGGGGCCGGCAAAGTCGATAGCCGTGCGGTAGGTCTCCACGGCATCCGCCGGACGGCCGAGCTTAATGAAGCAACGACCGAGCTCGCCGAGTGCGGCGGCAGGAGCCGGATTGGCGCCGTCGATGGCAGCCTGACGGAAGGCAGTACCCGCGTTGGCATAGTCGCCCGACTGGAACAGCGCGTTACCCAGGCCCAGATAGGCCTTGAACGGCGTGGCATAGGAAGCATCCTGCGTAGCAGCAGAGAACGCCTGGGCGGCCGTCGTGTAGTCGCCCACGGCGGCGAGCGCCTTGCCGCGGTTGGTGAGCAGTGCGCCGCGCTTGCCGTAGGTGCCGTCGTTGAGGGCGGCGGCATAGGCCTCGGCGGCCTCGGCATACATGCCCAGGTGCATCAAGGCGTTACCACGAAGGTGATCGGCCTCGCCCATAATCTCATCGGGAGTTTTTGCCGCCCCAAGCATCTGGGCTGCAGCGGAAAAATCACCCGCGCGGTAAGCGGCGCGGCCCTGTTGGATCAGCTGGCTATTCAAGGAAGTCCCCTTTACTCGTGAACGATCTCGACATGGACGATCTCGTCGCCGGCACGCAGCTGCGAAATCACATCGAGACCCTCGACCGTGGTACCAAAGACGGTGTAACCGGAATCGAGGTTATGCTGGGCACCCAGGCAGAAGTAAAACTGCGAACCCGCGGAATCGGGGTCCATGGAGCGTGCCATGGCAAGGGCACCATCGACATGGCTGTTGCGCGGATTGGTGGCAAACTCGCCCTTGATGCAGTAGCCGGGGCCACCGGTACCGGGCATGCCGTCGGGGCCCTCAAGACCGGCAGCGACGTCGGCGCCGGACATATCGCGGGTATTGGGGTCGCCGCCCTGAATGACAAAGCCGGGCACATAGCGATGGAACTTAAGGCCATCATAGAAACCCATCGTGGAAAGCTCACAGAAGTTCGCGACATGAATGGGAGCGCCCTCACCGTCAAACTTGACCTTGATGGTACCCTTCGACGTCTCGATAACGGCGCACTCGTCGCCGGCAAGCTGATACTCGGGCGTGTAGAGCTCTTTCTTAAAACCAAACATGTGGTTCCTTCCTCGTGCGTTTAAAGCATATTTGTACGAATTGTAGCAATAAGCATGCGCTTACATCAATTGCGCACGTAGGTTATGCCGACTATGGCGAACTAATTTTAGGAACGCTGCTGCGGCTTCCAGGAGCCCACGTTGGCGTCGTACTGATTCAGCGCGCTGTTGCCGCCCTGTGCGATGGGCGCCAGGATCTCGCTTTGGTGGGAACTCATCGACTCGCCATCGGGAATGGCCAGCGAGATATCCCAGCTCTGGCAGATTACGTCGACGCGCTCATACATCCACTCGGCAAGCTGCTTTAAGTGGGCGATGTCATCCGCATAGACCGTATCGTCCTGATACTTAAGGTTGTTAAGCTCATCTTGCGTCTTTTTGATCTGGTCGCGCAGGGCGTAAGCACTCTGCGACAGCTCCTGACGGGTGGACAGCGGCGATCGGAGATAGCCGTTGTTGAAGGAATCGATGACCTCGCCGATCTGGTCCTCGTCACCGTAGGACACGATGGTCTGATACAGACCGTCGAGCCTGGTATAGAGCTGGTCATCGGTGAGCACGGTTTCTTCCTGGACCACCTCGGCAGAATCGTCTTGCTTGGTATCGTCCTCAGTCGCCTCGCCCTTTTGGCGCGTAGGGAAGGTCGTCTGCGCGGCCTGACCAAACTGGTCATAGAAGCCAGGCATGACACCCATGGGATCGGCCGTCACGAACCAATAGGCACCGCCGCAAACGACGGCAAGGACCGCGATGACGATGAGCGGCTTGGGAATATGACGCTTGTGCTTGTGATAGGCGTCCTCGTCGGGATGCACCTTGCGCTTGGGTTTTTGAGCATCGTCATGCAAGGAAACCGGCGTGGGAATATCGACCTTGGGGATACCGAAATCCTTATCGAAAGCCGGCAGCACGCAGGTCTCGTTAGGATCGGCGGCGTCCGAAAGCACCGCAGCGGCAGAGGCCGGCGCATGAGGCACCTCAGTATCGATCTGCTCTTGCGTTAGGCGCGGAAAGCCTGCCGTGCGGCCCGCTGCCAGGTCGGATGCGGCCGCGTCCTCGGAGAGGATACCCGGAGCGGGGCGTCCGCATTTGGGGCACGTACGATCATGCGGAGAAAGACGGGCACCGCAGCCCTCACAGAACACGAACTCGGTGTGCTCGGGACCATCGCCCGGACCCACATAGGCGTTGCAGTAGGGGCAGAACGAGGCGCCGTCCTCGATAGTCTTAAGGCAATGCGGGCAGATCACGGCATCCTCTTTTCGAAGCAATTCAAACAATCGAGGTTAGAGCATAACATCGCTATGCTCCCACAGGCGCTCAGCATCAATTAAACATCGCAGGGTAGCTAATTTGGGACGGGGCTTTTTTAGCTGTCCTGGCCGTCAATCGACCAAACCGATCGCGTTGTCAGCCGGGGCAGCTAAAAAAGCCCCGTCCCAAATTAGCTACCCTGTGAGGTGTGGTTACTTCTTCTTTTTACTTGGCATCGAGACTTTGATGCCTTGCGCGGACTTGGTCACGCGAGAGCGCTTGGCTCCGGCACCCTTCTTGTTCTTGGGCTGGGCCTGGGCCACGCCCTCGAGTGCACGGGCCTCGGCCTCGCGAGCGGTGCGATCTTCGCGGCGCTGCGCCATGTCGGCGGCGACGCGCTTGGCAAAACGCTCGGCCGTCGAACCCGTCGAGCTCACCTTGCCGCCACCGCGACCCAGGTGAACGCGCACACCACGCCCAAAACCAGTTGCGGCATGACGACGACGCGGCTTGAGCGAATCCATCATCGTGGCGAGCTTAAAGAACACCGAGCAGGTAAAGATCACGATGACAGCCAAGATAACCATCTGGCCTATCGACAGGTTGGCAATAGAGAGCAGCTCCGGGAATCCGATAACGCCCACCAGGATGCCGGCGACTACAAACACAAAGAGCACCACACGTAAGGGCGTGAGAGGCTGCGAGATGCGCCAGATCAGGCTGACGCTCGCCGCGCAGGACGTAAGCAGGCACATCGTAGACAGCGTGAGCTGGCTAAAGCCAAACACGCGCGTCACAAAGATATCGAGCGCCGCAGCCATAATGACCGCAATCGACGCCGGCAGTGCACGCTTGAGTACGTTCGTCAAAAACGCACCCTTCACGCGAGCATTGTTGGGCTCCAGGCCCAACACAAAGCCCGGCGCGCCGATGCAGAAGAAGTTGATGAGTGTCATCTGGATGGGCTCGAAGGGGTACGGCGGCAGCGCGATGCACAGCGCCGCCAGGCCCATCGAGAACAGCGTCTTGGTCAGAAACAGCGACGCCGAACGCTGCAGGTTGTTGATGGAGCGACGGCCCTCGGCCACCACGGCGGGCATCGAGGCAAAGTCGTTGTCGACGAGTACGATCTCGGCCACGTTGCGCGCGGCATCGGAGCCGGCCGCCATGGCCACGGAGCAGTCGGCCTCCTTGAGCGCCAGCACGTCGTTGACGCCGTCGCCCGTCATGGCCACGGTGTGCTCGCGGCGCTTGAGCGCCTGCACGAGCTCGCGCTTCTGCTGCGGGGTCACACGACCAAAGACATGGTAGCGGTCCACTGCGGCATCGAGCTTGGCCGGCGTATCGAGCGTCGTGGCGTCCACATAAGCGTCCGCCCCCGGCACGCCCACCACGCGCGCGATCGACGACACCGTACGCGGGTCGTCGCCACTGATCACGTTGAGGGTCACGCCCTGCTCGTTAAAGTAGCCGATGGTCTCGGCCGCCGAGGTACGAATCTCGTCGCGGATGGTCACAAAGCCCACGGGCTCGGCCTCGCCCACCATATCGCCATCGGGCGTAAAGCCGTCCACGCGCGCCACCACGAGCACGCGGCAGGTATCGGCAAGCTCGGCGACACGGTTCTCGACCTGCGAAAACACACAATCAGAGAGCACAAACTGCGCCGCACCCATCACATAGGAGCCCTGCGCAAACGACGCGCCACTCCACTTTTTGGAGGACGAGAACGGAATGACCGACAGCGGTTCAGACACCTCGACCGGGCGATCGGCGTAATAGTTGAGCAGCGCCTGGCAGGTCTCGTTGGCATCGGCCGAAGTCGCACGCGCCACGTTAGCCAGCGCAAAATCGAGCACCGTGGTATCGACGGGAACGGCCGCCTCGTCCGAGCCGGCGTCTAGGCTCACGCCCTCAACCGGCAGCGGATACGTGCCCTCGACCTCCATGCGGCCCGACGTGATGGTGCCCGTCTTGTCCAGGCACAGTACATCGACGCGAGCGAGCGTCTCGATGCAGTAGAGCTGCTGCGCCAGCACCTTGCGGCGGGCCAGGCGCACCGTGGCGATGGCAAGCACCGACGAGGTCAGCAGCACCAGGCCCTGCGGGATCATGCCCAGCAGGGCGCCCACCGTGGACAGCAGCGCCGACGAAGGCACATGACCAGCCAACAGCTCGGAGAAGCACCACGAAAGCGCGCTATCGCCCGGGGTTCCCGCGGCATCCCACAGCTCGCTCACACTCGAGGCAAACAACGCCAAACCGAGCGGGATCATGATGATGCTCGCAAAGCGCACGATGGCGTTAAGCGCGTTCATGATCTCGGAATTGACCTTTTTGACGTACTTGGCCTCGTTATTAATTTTGGTCACGTAGTTGTCGGCGCCGACATGGATCACGCGGGCGCGCAGCAGGCCCGAGTCGATAAAGCTGCCGCTCATGAGCTCGGAACCGGGCTGCTTCTTAATAAGGTCACTCTCGCCCGTCAGCAGGCTCTCGTTCACGAGCGCCTCGCCCGATACCACCACGGCGTCGGCCGGAATCTGGTCGCCGCGCCCCAGGCGGATGATGTCGTCGAGCACGATCTGGTCCAGGTCGAGCTCCACCTCGGCGCCGTCGCGCACCGCGATGGCCTTCTTGGAGGTCAGCAGTGTGAGCTTATCGACCATCTTCTTGGAACGCATGGACTGGATGACGCCAATAGCGGTATTAAGGAACACCACGAACAGGAACGTCAGATTCTTAAACGAACCGGTCAAAATGACCAGGAACGCCAAGATCACGTTGATCAAATTGAACAGCGTGCAGAGGTTCTCGATGATGAGCTCTTTGACCGACTTGGTCTTGAGCTCCATGTTGCGGTTGATCTTACCGGCGGCGATGCGCTCCTCGACCTCGGCGGTCGAAAGTCCGCGCTCGATATCCGTTGCTGCCATACCACGTCCCATCACGTCGCGTCGGTATAAGAAAAACCGCCCGGACCATGCGAGGTTCGGACGGTCTTACGTTCGATGGTGCCCCGTCTGCCTAGATTCTAGAACCGAGATCTGCGCCGTTGGGACCGTCGTGCTGCTCAGGATACCACGGGCGGCGTAGCAACACCTTTTCTCGAGAAAAAACCCGCCCGGGATAACCCGAGCGGGCCGCGGCTAGCGCCCGTTGATGCTCACGAGGCACAGGCCGATTGTCGCCACGGTGCCGCCGAAGAGCGCGCCGAGGACGAAAGCCAGCGCGATCATGCTAGTACGGGTTGCCGTCGGTGACGCAGACTTGGAGTCGGTCGAGCGGCTCGCCGTAGAAACCGGCGTAGTCGTCGCCGCCGTAGGTGGAGCCGTCGTCGCACACGGTGTCGAGCCATCCGGCGCGCGCGGTGGTCTGCGAGCGATACCACGCCTGCTTGTACTCCTCGCCGCCCGGGGTCATGTAGTACATGCGTACACCGTCGATGGTGTGGCCGGCGATGCCGGCGCAACCGTTCACGGTATCGTTGCGGTCGCCCTTGGAAACATAGTCAAGCCAGCCGTCCTCGATGGTGTGGACCTGATACTTGAGCGTGCCGCGATCGACTCGGGCGCAAAGGAGGTCGTGCTGTCGGCACGGGTAGCCCGCGAAGCCGTTGTCCCCGGCGCCGAAGTCGGTCACCTCGTCCAGCCAGCCGCCGCCCTTGAGATGGAGGGAGTAGTGGACGGGGATGCGCTTGCCAGATGCCTTCGTGAAGCCGCCGGATGCCGCCTGAGAGGGCTTTGCCGCGGCAGGCTTAGCGGCGGCGGAGGGGGCGGGCGCCTTGCCGCCCTTCATCGCGTCGTACCACGCCTGGGCGCGCTGCATGTAATGGTCGCGCTGGGAGCCCGCAAGCTCGCCGGGGCAAGCCGTGGCGCTCCAGTAGCGGTGCGGGAACACGTTCTTGCACCACTCGGGGCGACCGAGGCCGTAGTACAGGCACAGGGCCGCGACAAGGTGTGCGCCGCTCTCGATTGCCTTCTCGTGGACCGTCCACGGGTTGCTGCCGCTGTTGGCGTGCTCGATGGAGATGGTCGTATCGTTGCCGCGTCCAGTGCCGATTCCGTCGCCGCAGGCGTAGGCGCGGTCGAGATCGTTGACGTGCTGCACGATGTAGCCGTTGCGGTCGACCGAGTAGTGCGCCGAGCAGCCGTTGGCGCCCCAGATGCCGTTGCACTGGCCGGCGTTGAGGTCGCCCGCCATGTGGTGGATCGTGACGCCCTTGATGCCGAACGGACGGCCCGCCGAGAAGTTGCGCCCCAGAAGCTTGTACTCGTCCGGCTGGACGTTTGCGAAGTCTGCCATTAGTCCTCCTTGATGTCGCCGAGCGCCAGCAGGGCGTCCAGCCATTTGTCCGTGATGCCGACCGATTTGAAGGCCGCGTAGGCCACCTGAACGCCGCCTACCGCGGCGAAGATGGACGTAACCCATGCCGAGGGTTCGGTCGGGACGCCGCCCGACATGGCCGTGAGGGCGCCGCATCCCGCCGAGACGGCGATTGCCGTCCAGCGGGCGACGTTGCCCGTCATCGCCTTCGTCTTGATCGCCTGCACGATGTACGGCACAACCAGGACCGTGCACACCGTGAGGCCCGCCTGGATCTCATTCATTCGATTGCTCCTATCTGTCGGATTCCTTGCTGTAGATAAGGTCGACGCGGTCGCAGATGTGGTCGACCTTCTCGGCCATCCCCTGGCTCCTCGCCTGGCTGTGCGCCAAGTCCGCGTGCAAGACCTCGTTGGACGCCACGACGGACTCCATGAGCGTCTTCATCGCCTCCATGAGGCTGTTGCTGCGCTCCATCTGCGCGGCGATGCGGCCCTCCATCTGCGAGCGCTCGCGGTCCCGCTGCGCGCGCTCGTCGACTTCGGCCTGCTTGCGCTCCTCGCGCTTGAGGTCGAGCTCGCCCTTCCGCTGGTTTTGGCGTTTGTACTCCTCAAGAAATTGTTTCCCGAAGTAGAACGCAACGAGCGTCAGGAGCACGCCGCCAAGCCAAGCCGGTCCGTAAGGCGCAAAAAGTTTGAGCACTTCCATCCTGGGCGCCCTCCTTCCGCCTATTCGGCCGTGTACTCCTCGCCGGTGATCTCCTTGTACTCGTCGGCGGTGATCCACTTGCACTCGACGGCCTTATGCACTCGCGCCTTACTCCAAAGAGGTCGGTCGTAGTACTTCTTGACGAGCGCGAAGTGCTCGGAATGCTCGTCGGTTTTCTTCGTTGGCATTACTGGTCACCTCCGACCGTCATGAGCAGGTAGTCGATGTTCGCCGTGTTCTGTTCGGTCTGCGTCGGCTGCGACGCCCGCTCGCGCATCTGGTCGATCAGCGCCGACACGTCGAGCGTCTCGCCACTGTCGTAGGCGGCGAGCGCCGCGGTGTAGGCGAGCTTTCGCGCCTTCCGCTCAGCGTACTCGTCATCGTCGATAACGCCCGCGTCGTGCGCCGCGTCGGGGTCGCCGATCTGCGACAGCAGATCGCGCAGGGCGTTGACCTCGGCCATGGTGCCGTCTTGAAGCTCGTTGGGGCGCGGCATGTCTTCCTCAGTGTCCATGCGGACTCCTCTCTTGTCGGGGAATGTGTCGCCATCGTATTGGCGCCGTGAGATTGCCGGGCCGCTTCGATGGGCGCAAAGAAAGAAGGCGCGCCGCGGCACGCCTTCGATGCTTCTGTTATTTCGCGGCCGCTTCGCTTAGGCCGCTGCTTTGAGTTGCCGGTTCTCCGCTATTGCGAGGGCTTGCCTCCGCTTGAATCGTCCCTCGGGTTGGCCTGCATTGAGCACCCCCCCCCTCCCGCGCGAGATTTTCGAACAGGCTGTGGTACAGCGCGTCCATGGCCAAAACGCTGCGGTGCGCGTCCAGCCGCTTCATGCCGCCGCGCCAGCTCTGGTAGCTCCGCTCAACCTGCTCGGGGGTCATGACGCCATCGGCGACCATGCGGGCCATCTTCTTCAGCTTGCGGCGCTCGCGCGTGATGGAGTCGCGGCACGGCTTCACGACTATGCGGCCCGTGTCCGTGTAGAAGATGCGCTTCTTCAGCCACGTGAACCCGCGCGTGAGCTTCACCACGCGGGTCTTGCGCGGGTTCAGCTCTATGCCCAGCTCGGCGCACTTGCGCCCTATCAGCAGCAGGCACACCTGCAGGTACTCCTTGCTCTCGTGGATCAGGTAGAAGTCGTCCATATATCGACCGTAGGCCTCGGGGCGCAGCATCTCGGTCACGTAGTGGTCGATGCGGTTGGGGTGGGCCACCGCGCATATCTGGTTCGGCTCGCTGCCCAGACCCAGGCCCACCTCGCCCTGCGCGTCTATCAGGCGGTGCTCGAGGGCGACCACGCGCGGATCGAGCAGTGCGTCGGCCACCTGCCGCTTGACGGGTCCGTGGGCTATGCGGGCGAAGTAATCTGAGAAGTCGCCCAAAAGGATGTATCCCTCGCGCCTGTGCCGCCGCCAGTGGTCGGCCAGGTGGCGCTTGAGCAGCTTCAGGGCGTAGTCGGTGCCGCGCCCCTTGATGTTGGCGGAGTTGGCCGTTATGAGTGTCGGGACTATCGCGGGTACGAGGGCGTTCTGAGAAAGCGACTTCTGAATCACTCGCTCTGGGAAGTGCACGGCGCTGATGTGGCGCAGCTTGCCGCGCTCCCACAGGCCGAAGCGGATGAAGCCCCGGCATATGTCGCGGCCCTCCAGAAGGTCGTTCCTCGATTTGACCGCGTTTCGCAGATAGTCCTTCATATAACGCTGCGTGGAGGACTTCCACATCACGCCGCCCGCCGCCTGCTTGGAGGCCTTGCAAAGGCTGTTGAGGTCGGCCACGGCCTCAAGGGTGCACGGCTTCACGCGCTCGGCCTTGGCCTTGGCGCGCCTCTCCTCGCGGCGCTTGCGGCGCGCGGCCCTTCTTTCCTCGGAGTTCATCGAAGGCACCCCGCACGGCTCTCAGTGTGGCTCTGGCAGCCGCTTGAGGTATGGCCATGAAACGCGGCGAAGCCACGGAGCGCCGCGCCATGCAAGCAGCGTCCGGCCACCCTCGCGGGGTGCGTATTTACGGGCGCATGCCCGACGGTCGCGCCTTCCTTCCTCTTCGCGCTCTGCTTTCGGCCCTGGGGCCTACTCGGTCTGGCAATAAGGGAATCCGGGGCGGGTGCGAACCCAGACGTTCGTCGCGGAGTTGTAGTTGGCATTGCCGTTGTTGTTGACGTAGCACACGTTGGACGACGAGCCACCCATGACGGAACGCAACCACCAATTGTACCGATAAACAAGGCGCGACCGCCGCCCATTATAGCGAACGCAGGCGCTCTAGCTCGGCCTCGGCCTCGGCTATGCGCTCCTCGGTGGACTTCTTTCCGGTCACCCGCACGTTCTTGCGCGCGCCCTTCAGCAGCCTGATCTCCTCCTCGACCATGGCCGCCAGCTCCTCGAAGCGGTTGGCGTTCACGGGCAGGCCGATATCCATGAGGCACTGCATGTCCAGCATCAGCTGCTCGCAGTCAGCTATGGCCAGCGTCAGGTAGCGTTTCCTCTCCAGCGCGTTGAACGAGGTGTTGGGGTAGAAGCAGTCGGCGCGGTTGACGTTGTACACGATGCCGCGCGCCGTCTCCACGGTCGGCACCGCGTTCAGCAGCCTGTAGGCCTTGGGCACTACCGAGGAGGACGCCATCAGCTTATTGACCTCCACGCGGATGGCGATGGCCTGCGTGAAGAACTTGTACTCGGACACCTCGCGGTTGCGCTGGTAGACGCCGCTCACGTGCACCTCCTGGGGAAACTGGCGAAAAACCCGGCCCGCTTCGCGGGCAGGAGGCGACCGCGCAAGGCGGTCGCCTAGAAGCAGAGTATAGAGCACTCGGCTGGCTAGCCGACGAGGAAGCCGGGGCGGGGGCGAACCCAGACGTGCGTCGCGGAGTAGCAGTTGGCACCGCCGCCGGCGTTGACGTAGCACACGTAGGACGACGAGCCACCCATGACGGAACGCAACCACCAATAGTACCGATTTCCGTTGACTCGGTGAGCGGTGTCGCGGAACAGGTCCCACTGGCAGTCGAAGCCGACGCTGTAGCCCTTCGTCCCCCACACGGGGCAGCCGTACACCTCCATCTCCGACAGCGAGAACACCTTGCCGATATCCTGCCAGCTCCACGAGTTGGAGTCGTTGAGCGCGCCGCTGGCGCTGTACCGCTCCTCAAGCAGCACGCGCTGGGTCAGCAGGTACTTGGTCAGGCTCTCGGGCAGGCACGCCTCGAAGGCCGTCTCCCACGCCTTGAGGTTGCTGTTGGGGTAGGGGCATTTCTGGTCGGCGGTGCCCTGGTTCGTGTTGGTCGTGTTCCACATCAGGAAGCTGTCGTTGGCAACGCCGGTCGCGGTCTTGGCCACGGCGATGGGCGCGGAGGCCACGAACGCGATATGGTGTCCCTTGCTGTTGTCGCCGCAGTAGAGGTACGGGTCGATGTGGGCAAGCAGGAACCGCGCAGATTGCTGGGTGGTGACGGCGGACGCGCTCACGAGAGGCACGTCGATGTAGTCCCCGACGCGAAGGCCCGCGAAGTTGCCGGCCGCCGCTCGCTTGTGCAGCGCGTCGTACACGCTGCCGCTGCCGATCTCTCCCGCCAGGATGGCGGCGATGTTCTGCCCGCCGTACTTGCCGATTTGGCCCTGGCGGTTGTACTCGGCGTTGTTGAGCGCCGTCTGCGCGTTGCTGCGCGCGGTATCGTCGATGACGTTGAGCGACTGGCCGCCGACGACCAGTGTCTTTGCATTTGCCATTTATCCTCCTTAGGCAAGGGTTACCGTGCTGCCCGAGACCGAGCACGTGCCGCCGAACGACACCGTGTCGCCGGACACCGACGCCTTGGATGCCGGGCAGTAGACGGTCCCGTCCATGTAGATGAACTTCCCCGTCGCGTCGGCGAGCATCGTCGCGAGCTGGCCGTTCTGACGGCGCAGCTCCGCGATATCGGACTCGCCGGCGGCGCCCTGCGCCGCCGCGTTCGCGATCTGCAATGCCGCGCTTGCCGCCGCATCGGCCCTCGACGCCGCACCGCTAGCGGCGGATGTCGCATCGAACGCGGATTGACCGAGCCGAGATAGCTCAGTGCTCCACTTCCTGTAGAGCTCGTCGAGCTCCTGGTCGTAGCTGACGGCAGGCCCTGTTGTCCCGTCCACATTTCCCAGGATGACGAGCGCGAAGTCCTCGGTAGTCTCGGAGGCCCCGTTGGCGTAGAACTCGAAGTAGGCCAGGCGGCATTTGCCGGTGCCGTTGACGGCCTCCGGCGCCAGCGTGGCGCTCACCGAGGCCGTGCCCACGGTCGCCGAGCAGCGCGCCCACGTGCCGTCGGCGTGGAGCACGCACAGGCGCGCGGACTGGTAGGTCGGCGTGTAGGCGGTACCGTCCGTGGAGAGCGCCGCGGTCACCTTCTGGGTCTGCGTCTCGCCCCTGCGCACGGTGACACGCTGTGGGACGGCACCCGGGCGCTTGCGCATGTCGAGCGCTATCGCGTGGTTGATCATTTGGCCTCCAGCGCCTTGAGCGCGTCGAGCGCGGCCCTGAAGGCCCCGACCGGGTCGACGTCCTCGGTCCCCTCCCCCGTCTCGTCGGCCGTGGCCGGCTGCGGGTCGAAGATGGCCGAGAGCGCGTCGAAGCACGCCACGGTGGCGGCGGTGCGCTCATCGACGTAACCGGCGGTCGCCAGCGGGATGCCGTTGACCGTGGGGTCAGGCTTGCGGACGTCCGTGGCCTTGACGACCTCGCGCGTGCCGTCGTCGTACTGGGCGACGAAAACGAGGCCGGCGTCCTCGGCGCGCTGGAGCACGTCCGGGTCGTACTCCGTCAGGCACTGCTCGTTGTTGCCGATGATGTCGTGGACGGCGTAGCCCACGACGATTTTCTTGCTTGCTTCCATTCCTTCTTGTCCTTTCATCTCTTATCCGCTCCACCCGGACGGCATGGTCGACACGCCGATCAGCAGGCCGTTCCGGAACTCGAGTACCGACGATGTCTGGGACTGGTCGTTGAAGTATTTCTTGCCGTTCTCCGTGTAAAGCGGGTGGTATGCCACTCCGACCTTGGTTGACAGGCCTGACCACGTCGTGACGCTCGTGTCGGCACTGCCGCTCACGCTGAGCCTCGGGGTCGAGACTCGCACGACGCCCTGTCCCTGCAGTTGCAGTCCGTGGTAGATAATCGACGGATTGTCGATGTCATGTGACGTTGAGGAGCATTCGATGTATCCGTACTGCGTGCCGTCCTTGAATCCCGCCAACTTCCCGCTCGAGTCGAGCTCCATGGCGTACCCGCTGCTGCGGTTTCCACCGGTGAAGCTTCCGGTTGCTGTGATGTTCTTCGCCGTCATGTAGTTGGTCGTCAGCACGCCTTCCTTGAGGTTCCACGAGTTGCGCCCCTTTGCGTCCGCGAGAGTCCCGGTTGCGATGTATGTCGCGTTGACGTAGACCCTGTTGTTGCTCATGTAGAGCCCCTGGTCTGCGCCGCCGTTCGTCAGGCGGTCGAAGATGGCCTTCTGGTCCATCTGCTCGTCGTAGGCGCTCAGGATGCCGTCGGCGTAGTCCGATGCGTTCTTCTGCTCGATGGCATGTCGCGCCCCGGTCGCGGCCTCGGCATAGTCCCTCACGGCGGTCGAGTATGCGCCGTAGGCCGCGTCGTACTCGTCCATTGCAACCTTGAGCTCCTCGGCGGTCTTGCACTTGAGCACCTTGTCGACCTTGTCGGCGTAGGCGCCGTACGTGCCGCCCTCATCGGTCGTGCCGAAGGCCTTGGCGTAGCGGGGGCCGAGGACGGACGAGAGAAACTGGGCGCTCAACGCCTTGTTGGACTTTAGCGCGTTGAATTGGCTCGTCGCCTCCTCGCGCTCCTTGTCCACGTCCTGCTTGGCCTTCTTGACCGCCGCCGCCTCGGCCTCGGTCACGATGCCATCCCTCGCGAGGTCCTGCACCGTCGTGTCGAGGCCGTTGAGCGAGCCCGTCAGGTCGTGCGCGCTCTGGTAGGCCTTGTTGTACGCGGCCTCCAGCACCGGCGCCGTGTGGGTGACGCTGCCGTCGCCGTAGGTGACGCGCTCCATCGACCAGACGAAGTATCCGTTCGACCATTGCGGGAGGTCCTCGGACCATCCCAGCTCTGGGTTCTGCATGTTAATCGGCGGCACGCTGTCCGACTGGTTCATCGCGTACAGCTTCACGCGCGACGCCACCACGGCGTCGGTCGTGGCGATGTCCTTGTCGCCGAGCTTCGCGCCGGGGCCTAGATGGACCTCGCTCTCGTCGAGGTTCCAGTAGTTCTTGCCACTCCTGTCTTGGATGGTTCCGGCCTTGATCAGGTCGCCCATGAGCGTGCCGACCGTGATGAGGTCGGCGGTGAAGCCCGCGCCGGTGCCGAAGGTGCGCCAGTCCCACGAGCCGTCGGCCTTGCAGCCGGAGGCGATGCGGAAGCCCTGCGAGCACAGCTGCATGGCGCTGCCCTTGCCCGTGGTCGAGCGGCCGTTTGCGTCCATGGGTACGGATGCGTAGATTGTCCCCTGCTCGAAGCTGGTGAAGGTGTAGCTGCTGCCGGACATGTTGAACTGTGTGTTCATCGCGTCCACGACCTGCTGGAGGTATGCGGGCGGCGTGGATGCCGCCACGTCCCAGCTGGACGAGCGCTTCGACAGGCTGGACACCTGCTTCTGCTGCGCCAGCCACATGTCCGTCATGGTCTCGGTTATGTTGCCGAGCGTCACGCGCATGGCGCCCCCGAGCTCGTCGGTCACGAGCTTGGTCACGCGGCCCTCGCAGCGCAGCGCCGGGGAGAAGCACGTGTCGACGATCTGGACGTCGTAGCCCACGGCGACGCCCTCCCACTCGCGCCCGAACTGCACGAGGTCGACGACGTCGGCCTCGTAGGTCATTCCCGGCTCCTTGCGGGAGTCGAGGTACGCGCGGGTCTCGGCGAGCAGGGTTGCCGCGTCCTCGCAATTTGAATTTTCATATTGTCCGAACACGTGCGCGCGCCCGCCCCTGCCGTCGGGTCGCCCGTACAGCCTGAGCGCGGTCGCGTCCTCCACGTAGTTCTTGCCGTTGTTGATGTCACCGAAGGTCAGCTTGCGGCCGTAGCCGCCCGTGTCGGTCTCGATACCCTTGCCGTAGCCGTAGCAGGCAGTGATCGCCCCGTAGTGCTCGGTGCGTGATACCGATGTCAGGTCCTTGGTGTAGGTGAACCGGCGGTGGCCGCCCTTCGCGCCTCGGTGCGAGCGGATGCCCACCCTGCGAGATGTCACCCTGCCGCCGGATACGGTGATTTCAGTCTCAAGCTCACCGCCGCATTTCAAGATTGACTGGAGCGCCTCGCGCGCCGAGGTGTGGTAGAAGGTCAGGCCCTTGTCGACGGTGCCGGTCTGGTCGACCGTTCCGGCGGTCCAGCGGGTCGGCCCAAGGCAGACATTCAGCGCCTGCAAGAAGCCGTAGCCGTAGGGGCGCTTGTCCTCGATATAGTCGCCGTACGTCTCGCAGATTGAGTTGATCGCCGTGTCCGTGTAGACCGTATCGCCTCCGGCGTGGAGGCCCTTGGGGTCTTGGCAGACGTGCTCGTGGACCTTGCCGAGGCGGTCGACCCACACGAGGCGGTAGCCCTGCTTGAGCGCGAAGGTCGTGACGATGTCCACGCTGTCCTCGCCGTTGAGCTCGTCGGTATGGGTGAGGGAGAGCAGCTCCTCGGGGCCGATTGTCGATACGTAGGCGTCCTGCCACGTGTATACGTCAATTCGCACCTAGAGCCACCTCTCCTCCCATTCGAGCGTCGCGGTGCCGCCGCTCGTCTTGATCTGCTGCACGCCGTCGAGCGAGAAGAAATCACTCGCGACGGTCACGGGCCAGTCCGCGCCGTTGACCGTGCAGCGCTCCGCACGCATGTCCAGCACGACGGTCTGTGCGCCCGTGAACGACGCCTCGACGCGGACGAACCGCCCGGTCGAGACGTTGGTGATTGTCCAGCTCGAGCCTGCCGGGGGCTTGCACGTGACCGTAGGGTAGGCCCTGTAGTTGCCCCCGGCGGCGACGGCGCGCTGGGATGCCGTCACCTGCTCGGAGCGCCGCTGCCCGTAAGCGGCGGGGTCTGCACAGTAGAACGCGAGCGTGAGATTCGGCATGTGTGCGTTGCGCCCCTGCTCCGCCCCTCCCCTGTAGCGCGCAAGCATGTAGCGCTCGGGAGCGTCGTCGAGCACGAGGGCCTTCTCGCCGCCGGACAGCGCCGAGGCGAGCACGGCCCTTGCCTCGGCGACCTCGTCGAGGGAGCCGCCGACGATGTTGCAGTCGACCGCTATCTCGACGGGCTCGAGGCCCGTGGCGCGGATATGCGAGCCGTCCATGCCCGGGACCTCGGTCTCATCGAGCCGCACCTTGGGGACAATCGGTCTCGTGACCTTGGTCACCAGCAGGTACGGCGTGAGGTCGATTCCGCCGAATATCATGCGAACCCCCTTGCGGCGAGCGTGTGCCTGCCGCGCATCGCGATGGCGGAGGAGACGCGCTCCGAGTCGATGTACAGGTTTCCGTCCTTGTCCCGGATCTGCTCGAGGACGGACAGGATGCCGGCGAGGGCGTCGTCGGAATCCTCCTCGGGACGCGCCGGAGTGTAGACCGCGGACGGAGCGACGGTCAGGCCCGTCGAGAGCATCCCCTGCGCGGTGTCCATGGCGCCGCTGATGGCGGAGACCACGGTGCCGGTGCCGGAGCCGATGCCCTGCGCCCAGCCCTGCATGAGGGCCTTGCCCGAGAAGGTCGTGTAGCCGTGCCCGGAGAAGGGGCCGACCTTTGCCGGCGAGAACGGGAAGAAGGAGCGGATTCTGGATACTGCGCCGGAGACCGCCGAGGTCACCGAGCCGATAGCGGACATGATGCCGTCCTTCAGGCCGTTGAGTATCGACTTGCCGGAGTTGAAGAGCCAGTTGCGCGCACCCGAGAAGAACCCGGTGATCTTGCCCTTGATGCTCGTGACGGTCCTGTAGACGGAGTTGATTCCGTTGGACGCCGCGCTCTTGATGCCCTCCCAGATGGACGAGCAGGCGCTCTTGATGCTCCCCCACATGCTCGACCACGTGGAGCTGATGCTGTTGAGCACGGAGCTGATCACGCCGCTGACCTGATTTATCGCCGAGTTGACGGCAAACTTGATGCGTCCCCAGACCACCTCGGCGAAGTCGCGGACGGTGTCCCACACGCTTGACCAAATCGAGCTGATTCCATCGAGCGTGGACGTTATCACGGACTCGACGACCCCGATGGCCGCTCGCACGGCGAACTCTATCTGAGACCAGACGAGCTCGGCTACCGACTTGATGGTGTTCCAGACCGTATCCCAGTCTCCGCTTATCGCGGCGGTGACCGTGGAGATGACTGTCTGCACCACGGCCATCGCGACCTGGACGGCAGTGGAGATTGCATCCATCACGCCGGTCAGGACAGCGGAGATCACCGGCCAGACCGCGTTCCAGACGGCGGAGATGATGCCCATCGCCACCTGAATCGCGCCCTGGATGAGCGGCATCGCAGCCAGCACCGCCGACAGCACGGACTGCACGGCGGGCATGGCGATGGCGACGAGCTGCGAGACGGTCGTCATCACGTCAGCGATGACGGTGACCAGGAAGCCGATGACCGGCGACAGCGCCTGCACGATGCCGAGCACCACCTGTATGCCGGTTGAGAGCACCGGCAGCACGGCCTGCGCGATGTTGAGCAGCGCCGTGCCGATTGGCGCGATGAGCGGCGCGATGAACCCGATTGCCGCCTTGATGCCGTTACCGACGGACGTGGCCACGCCAAGGATGGCCTGAAGCGCCGAGCAGATCTGCGAGGAGTCCACCTTCGGCAGCTTGATCCCGATGCCGGCGAGCGCCCCGACGGCGATGTTCCACGCCGTGGCGAGCGCCTCGGACACGATGGGCGTGAGCACCGACGCGATGCCGGAGAGCGCCGCGGGGAGCGCATTGATGATGCCCTGCCCGATCTGGGCGACGCGCGGCGCGATGTTCTTGGCGACCGCGCCGACGGACGTGAGCAGCTGCTCGGTGAGCTGCGAGAAGTCCACGTCGTCTCGGCCAAGGCCGGTGAGGAGGTTCTCCCATGATGCCTTGGCCATGCCGATGGAGCCGGAGATGGTCGTCGCGGCCTCCTTGGAGGTCGTGCCGGTGATGCCCATCTCGGACTGCACGGTGTGGATGGCCTCGACCACGTCGGCGTAGCTGTCGATGGTGAGGTCGGCGGTCTTGCCCTGCGCCGCGCGCAGCTTGTTGGCGTCCGCGATGAGTCGCTCCATCTCGGACTTCGTGCCGCCGTAGCCCAGCTTCAGGTTGTCCAGCATCGTGTAGTTCTGCTTCGCGAAGCCCTGGTAGGCGTTCTGCACGTCCGACATGTTGGAGCCCATCTTGTTGACGTTGTCCGCCATGTCGCCCATAGCCGTGTTGGCGGACTCCGCCGCCTTCGCCACGTCGCCGCCGCACGAGCTCACGAGCGAGGCGGCGAAGCTCGTCGCCTGCTCCATGTACTGGTTGGCGCTCATGCCGCACGTCCTGTAGGCGTCCGCCGCGTAGCCCTGCAGCGTGCCCGATGCCGACCCGAAGAGCGTGTCCACGCCTCCGACCAGTTGTTCGTAGTCGGCATATGCGGAGACCGCCGCGCCGCCTATTGCGGTCACGGCGGTCGTGAGCGCGCCCATGCCAGCCGCGGCGACGGTACCCACGCCCCTTGCGACGGTGCCGAGCCCGCTCAGCAGCCCGCCCGAGCGCTTGACCCCGCCGTCCACGCCGGAGGTCATCGAGTCGCCGAATGACTTTCCGGCCTTGGAGCCCGTGTCGCCGAACTCCGAGCAGATCTTGCCCGCGAAGCCGTCCATGGACGGCATGAGCGTGATGCATGCCGAGCCTACGCTGGTAGCGCCCTTAGCCATCCCGTCCTCCTAATCCTAGAATCTCGTCGATTTCCGCCCTGTTCGCGAGGGCGTTGCGCTGGTGCCTCTTGAGATCCGCGAGCTGCCCGGGCGTCTTGAGCGGCTGCGGCTCCTGCGGCGGCCGGTGCTTCTTGTCGCTCAGCCCCCAAGCGAGGCTCCTGAGCTGGTGCTCGATGCGCCAGAGCATGTACGTCTCCTCGCTCCATTTGAGCTCCGGGTACATGCGGCGCGCACACCTCGACCCCTCGGGAAGCTGCTCCCACAGGAGGGCGGCGCGCCGGAGGTCGTCCGGTCCGCCCTCGAGCGGGAGGTCGATGCAGTAGTACTGGCGGAAGTCCGCTACGACTTCTGCGCGGTGCCCTTCGAGCTCGAGGACGAACCCTGGGAGTTTTTTGCCTTCGCCGCCTCGAATGCGGCCTGCATGAGCACGCCCGTGGACTCGACGGAGCCGCCGAGGCGCTCCATGTACTCCTCGTCATGTCCGGCAAACACGCGCTCGAATGCATCGAACATGCCGGCGGGCTCGGTCTCGCTCTTGGCGAACTGCTTGTTGGTCTTGTAGGAGGTGAGCTCGTCGTAGTCAGCGGTGAACTCCCCCTCGATGCCCGGGATGGTGAACGTGAGCTCGGTCATTACTTGCCCTCCGCGGTCTCGGCGGCCTTGGCGGCAGCGGTCTCAGTGGACTGGATGTAGTCGTAGCAGGTGTTGCCGTCATCGTCGGTGAGGTACTTGACCGTGAGGGCGCGCGCGGCGAGCTCGCCCACGGCGAGGGCGAGGTCGTCCAGCTCGGAAGACTGGGCGAGCGGCACGACCTTGCGCCAGCGGCGGCCGTCCTTGAGCACGAGCTCGAGCACGGCGGGCCACTTCTCCGTGGAGTCGCCGTTGTGCTTGACGGTGATCATGCCGCCCTCGTCCTTGACGTTGCCGGAGCCGTACATGACCTTGAGGGTCGCGGCCTTGATTTCGGCGAGCGTGAGCTGCGCGCTCTCGACGCGGGAGGTCTGCGGCGAGTCCATGAGGTCGCCGTTCATGTCCTTGATGTCCTCGGAGTCGGTGTCGAGCGTCTCGACGTAGCCGTCCTCGCTGATGTAGCCGAGGCATTTCCACGCCTCGGGCAGCGCGGTCTTGTAGTCGTTCGGCAGCGCCGTTCCGACGGGCGCCGTGAAGATGTAGCCGCCCTTGACTCCCTTGGCGCTGGAGACGTTGGCGACGTTGTTTTTGTTGCTTTCTGCCATGATTGCTCCTTATTCGCAGATGGTCAGGTTGATGTTCGTCTGGTATCTGGGAGTCCCCGTGTCGGGGTCGTCCCATCGGTACGTGCCGTCGGGCACGGCCGAGAACACGTTCGGCTCGTCCTCGATGGCGGCGCACGCCCGCTCGACGGCCTCGGCGATCTCGCGTGCGCGCCTTCGGGTCTTCGCCCACGACGTGGCGAGCACGCGCGGGGACTGGATGAACCGTGTCGCGCTCGTGGCGGCGAGGGTGACCTGGACGAACTCATCGGGTCTCTCGCGCGGAACGTCCGGCACGCACTTGATGCCGGTCGCGTGCATGAGGCGCTGGGCCACTATCCTCTCGATGTCCATCAGTCACCCCCGAAGATGAATTGCAGGCGGTTGTGTTTGTGCTCACTTGCGCGCGCGTGCTTGCTCGCCGCGTATATGAGTCGGCCCTTCGTGAGCTTTCCGCCGATGGTCTTGACCCCGTAGCCGTCCGCGCCGAACTTCTGCGGCAGCGATGCGTTGGCGGACGCGACCGCGGCGTCGGCCTTCTGGTCGAGAATGCCCTGCACCCCGCCGCCGTTCATGACCTCGGCGTATCCGCCGCGGTTCCACTTGAAGTTCTTGAACTTGACCTCGCACTTCGCCTTAGCCATCGGTTCGGGTCACCTCGCAGGTGAGGTCCCAGGGGCCGGGCGTATTGGCCGCGGTGTATCGCTTGGGGTCGCCGACCACCTTGTAGTCGGTGCCGCGCACCGTAACCGTCGCGTCCTTGAGGCCAACGTCCACGCCCTTCGGGAAGCAGAGCGTATAGGCGACCGTCACGCCGTTCGGGCGCGTAGAGTCGAGGTCGGCGGTCGCGCCGGGGCACACCACGACGTTGTCGACCGTCGTCTCGGTCACCGTCTCGCCGGTAGGCTCGCCCAGCTCGTCGAACGACTGGTCCGCATTGCGCACGGTCACGGTCTCTCCTGATATGAGGCAAATCATTCGGTCACCCCTCCCCTCTCCAGAGGCGTGAGCGCCCCGAGCGCCTGACCGGTGAGGCCGAGGCGCCTGAGGTCGCTCTTCCCGAGGTACATCTCGCCGAGAGCCGAGCCGTAGGTCACCGATGCGGTGTAGATTCCGGCCCCTTGGCTGTACTGCGTGGCGCCCGCCATCGCGGACGGTGCCGTGAGCACGCGGTTGACGAGCAGGCAGCACACGGCGGGGGCGGCGCGGTCGAATGCCGGGCACGCCCCCTCGGTGTACTCGCCGATTCGGTCCTCGAACGCCGCGAGCATCAGGTCGGATGCGTCCTGCAGCAGCACCCCGGTGCGCGCCGAGTCCGCGGGCTCGGCGTAGCGGGCCTTGTAGTCGTCCACGCTGGCGAGCGCGGCCATGGCTACTCGGCCTCCATGATTCCGGCGTCGACGAGGGCCTGGACGACCTTCGCGACGGTCGGGCTGGCGCCGGGGTTGGCGACCTTCTTGGGCACGGCAAGCGGCTTGCCGTCGGGCGAGACGAGCGCCACGTGCTGCGGGAGGATGCTGGACGCCTTGCCCGCGTCCTCCACGATGAACTTCTGGACTAGCTGAGCCATCTCGGTACCCCCTAGGCGCTCTTGAGGACGGCGAAGGCCCTGGGGTCGAGTACCGCGTAGGCCAGCACGGCCTCGGTGCGGTAGGCGATCTGGTTGTAGCCCTTCAGGTCCTGACCGGTGTTGTCGGGGTCGCCGTACTCGATGACCTCGGCGGTGATGTCGCGGACCATGCCCCACTTGATGGCGGAGAAGTCGCCCATGATGGCGGAGACCTTGGTCGGGGTCTTTGCGAGGCGGCCGTTCACGGTGCCGGACACGGAGGCGGGGATGCCGTCGAGGTTGCCCACGTTGAGGGACAGCGGCACCTCGGGGTACAGGCGCTGCCCGGTCGCGGGAACGCGCAGCTTGCGCAGCTCGGAGGCGAACTGGCGGCTCATGGCGATGCCGTTGATGCCGTAGTCGAGCAGGGCGTCGGAGAGGGAGTCGATGTCGTCGACCGGGGAGTCGGTCTTGGTGACGCTGTGGACGTCCTTGTCAGCGGTCAGGGCGGTGTAGCCCGTGAGGCCGAGGCCGGTCTTGGGGTTGATGGCGTGGTAGACGATGTAGTCGAGCGCGCGGCCCGCGGCGGCGGTCTGGTCGGCGATGATGTTGGAGATGATCTCCAGCTGGTTGTCCTCGTCGGCCCACTTCAGCTCGTCGGAGACGCGCGTGGTCGTGACGATCTTGGCGCGCTTTGCGACCACGGGGTCGGTGGAGATCTCGGAGCCGGACTTCTTGCCGCCCTCGGCGACGACCTCGGCCTCTGCGGTCGGGTTGAACACGAGGTAGGTCGTGTCCGCGAACTTCTGCGGGGTGCTGGGGGTCAGCGTGGCGATGGTGGAGGTGTCCTTCACCTTGCCGATGATGGTGGATACCACGCTGGACGGCAGCTTGATTTTCTGGGTGTCGTTTGCAGCCATTTCTATGCCTTTCTTCGGGTTTGGCTTACTTCAGGAGGCGCTTGGCGAAGTCTCGCAGCGCCTCGTCCCCGCCCTTGCCGCCCTTGTCGAAGCTGCCGGGCTTCTCCACTCGCGGCGCGGGCTTTGTCTTGAATGCGGCGAGCATCTTGTCGCACCATGCGGCCATGCTCTCCTCGTCCTCGCCGACGATGAGCTCGGCGGGGACTCCCTTCTCCTGCGCGACCTTGGCGGCGGTCTTGGCTCGCGCCTCGGCCTTCTCCTTGGCGTCGAGTCGCTTCTCGAGCTCCGCGACCTTCTCGTCGGCGGTTTTCTTCGCCTGATTGGCCTCGTCGAGTGCGCTTGCCGCGCTCTTGTTGGCCTTGGCCTGCTTCTCCCACTTGCGGGAGTGCGCCTTCTCGGCCTCGTAGAGCGCCTTGTAGTCAGGCTCCTCTGTCTCGGTCGTCTCGTCGACCTCGGCGGTAGCGGCCTGTTCCTCTGCCATGTCGCGTCCTTTCCCGGACCGTGCGGCCCGTTGGGCAGGCCGTGCGGCCAAACCCGGTAGATGTGCGTTTCGGGGCCGTGCGGCCCCTGTCCCGGGAAGTGTCCGACAGGCGTGAGATTTGACTTGTTTGGCATTTTTCGGCATCAAAACCACCCCTAAAAGGGGTGGTTTGCTCTTAGGGTATAACCCTTGGATTTCCGGCACGCGTCTAAAGGCGCCGGCCCTCACGGGGTTCGGGCCGCACTGCAGATTGACCCGTGGCGGGCCGGTCAAACCGGCGCTATTTACGCCCCGGCCCCCTGCCGAAGGGGTCCTCGTACTCCTTGACGCTCAGCCGGTCGAGCGCGATGTCGGCCTTCTCCTGCTCCCGGATGTACTTCGCGATCGTGGCCTCGTTCAGGCCGACCGTGGACACGTAGTAGCCCTCGGCCCAGAACTTCCTGTTGCCGAACTTGTACTTCATGTTCGCGTGCTTGTCGAATACCATCAGCGAGCTCTTCCCCTTCAGGTAGCCCATCACGCTCGATACGCTGTACTTCGGCGGTATCGCCAGCAGCATGTGGACGTGGTCAGGCATCAGGTGCCCCTCGATGATCTCTATCCCCTTGTACTGGCAGAGCTTCCTGAAGATCTCCCCAAGGTCGGACCTTATTTGGTTGTAGATGACTTTGCGCCTATACTTCGGCGTGAACACGACGTGGTACTTGCACATCCACTTCGTGTGCGACAGGCTGTAGGCCTTCTGGGCCATACGCCACCACCGCCCTCTCGACTCGGATTCCTTGCGGCCTGAACAATCGCAAGTGTCCGGCGAGGGGGCGGCTTTGCTGCTGTCGTTAGTCTGTTGGCGTTATGTCTTCGGCCTCGAAGAACTCGTCGTCATACTTATCCGGACCGTCTGGCGTCTCGAACTCGACCAGACAGTCACCGTTCTCGAATATCTCGATGATGTGTCCCCTGCGGCCATCCGGAACGATGACCTCGTCGTACTCCCTCATGACCGCCTCCCTATTCATCGACAAATATCGTCGTCAGTCTCATCTTAGCCGCTCCGTCTTCCTTTATCCAGCCGACCTTCACGTCGGCGCTCTTCCCGTCCTTGCCCGCCATCCTCATCCTCGTGGTGTACCTGTCCCCGTGAGGGGTCGAGTCCCTGTACTCGGGAGGGTTCGATGCGACGTGCTCATACACCAGCGCCCCGACGACCGCGGCGTCCCTATCGGTATATCCGAGATAGCCCTCGAAGGCCCTCGCCTTGTTCGCGTCGCCGTTCTGCGATAGCGCATACCTCTCGAGTTTGGGCGCGGCTATGCTGTGCGTCTCGACGGAGCTCAGGACCTTCTCATAGTCGATGTGCTTGTCCGCATACGCTATCTTCAGCACCCTCCTGTCGAACTCCGAGACCGGCTTCCCGTCCGCACCCCTCATTTCGTCGATCTGCTTGAACTTATCCCACCTGTCGAGCAGCTCGTCAGGGTCGTATCCCTCGACCTTTGTCTCGCGGCCCCTCTTGTCGAACTGCGGCACGACCTTGCAGCGGCAGTGCGCGTGGAAGTGGCTCCCCTCGCCGGCGGTCTTTGCGCTCTTGTAGACGAAGCCCCTGCTGGCGAGCATGATACAGAAGGTGCACGTCTCGCCGCCCATCGGCACGCGCGCGTAGCGCAGGCCGTCGCGCTTGGCGTTCCTGCGCATGGTCTCGTTGGCGCGGCGGGACACCTGGTCCGTCGCCTTGGCGGCGACAGCCGATGCAAACTCCTCGCCCTTGCCCGCGATGTACTTGCCCGCCTGGTAGCGCACCTCCTTCTCGATGTAGCCCGTCACGTCCGAGGTGTCGAGGATGGCTGGGGGCAGCTTCGCCCCAGACGCCTCGGCCATCTCGTCGTAGAGGTCGGCGGCGCAGGTCGACGCCGCGTCCCCGTAGACCGAGACGGCATATGAGACGGACTCGATTGTGAAATCGCGCACCCTCTCGACGGATGCGCCGGGAAACCTCTTCATGAATTGGGTCACGCGCCTGTACACAGTGTCGTAGGCGGCGTCGCCCAGCTTCTGGATGCGCGCGTCGTACTCACTGAGCGCCTGCCTGGTCAGTACCATCCTCGCCTCCGCCCACCATGGCGTTGACGATCTGGCGCGCCTCCGACTTGCGGGCGTCCGACTCGATGCGCTGGATCTGCTCGTCCGTGTAGTCGAGCATCTCGTAGGCCACCGTGGAGTTGGCGAGCTTGGGGAGCGCCTGCACCTGCTTGAGCAGCGCATCGGACAGGCTCACCGTGGACGGGTACGCCGGGGACAGGAATCGCGGGTTGATCTCATGCCCCGCGTCGCGCTCGGTGGCGAAGTCGGTGCCGTTCGCCACGGCGAGCGCCATGTAGGCCACGTTGCGCAGCGCCGTGCCGTTGTCGCGGTTGAGGTTCTTGGCGTCGATGACAAGAGGCTCGAGGGACGCAGCGATGGCGTCCGAGGAGGACGGGTTGTCGTTGGACACTCCGAAGAAGCTCACCGGCACGTTGGTCACGGCGGACATCTGGCAGGCGAGCTGGCGCAGGTACTCGGTGAGCGGGGCCATCTGCAGCTGCGCGGACTGCCAGACCGTCGGCTTGTCGCCGTCCGGGTCTTTCGTTATCTCGTTGACCGCACCCATCGAGGCGTCGTACTTGTTGCCGTCGTTGAGCATCTTCTTGTAGGTGCCCAGGAGCCACGTCTGCGGCAGGGTCGCGGCCTCGGCGGCGACCTCCATGCGGGCGCGCTGGCGGATCGCGTCGTCGGTGATGCTCATCACGGAGCGGCTGATGCGCGAGGTGCCGAAGGGGCGCTCGAGCGTCGCGCCGTGGGCCATCGGCTCCATGAGGCAGCGCCCCATCGAGTGCTCGCGGTACTCGGCTACCCACGAGCCGCCGTCGCGCGTGAGCACCACGAGGCTGTCGTCGGTGAGCAGGTGCACCACGGTCGGCACGCGCTCGGCGTCGCCGGGCATCTTCTTGGACTCCGCCACGACGAGGCCCGCCCTGATGGCCTTGCGGGCGTCGTCCCACAGGGCCGCCGCCGCGGTGGCGGGGTACGCCGAGATGACCGGGTAGCCGCCGCCGTCCGTCACGGTCCAGAAGCCGCAGCAGTGCTTCAGCTCGCCGATGAGGTTCTTACGGTAGAGGCGCTCCAGCTGGTTCGACTCGCAGATGGCGCGGAGGGCCTTGCCCGTCTGCTCGTCTGCGCACGTGTAACCGTTGAAGATGGAGCGGTCCGCCAGTGCGTGCACGGCCTTGCGGGGCCAGTCCACGCGCGGGTTGATCTTCTTGGCGAGGCTCGCCGGCATGGCGATGCCGAGGTCCTTCACCGACACGTGCCCGAGGTAGTAGTCCTCGCGCTCGAGGTTGCTTGTGCGGTGCTCGCGCCAGACGGTCATGAGCTCGCGGACGAGCGCCGCGTCGCCCGGCTCCAAGCCTGCGGCGGATGCTACCTGCCCCGCCAGTTCCATATTCACTGCTGCCATCAGAAGCTGGCCTCCTGTTCCCTTCGCGGGTCTCGTTTCGTGGTTCTCGCCGCCCATAGGGCGAGGGATGCGGACTCGATGGGGGCTGCGATGGAGTCGGGGCCGTCCGCGAAGCCCCAGCCGTCCCTGCCGATGTCGCGCTTGAGCGACTTGCGCGCCGAGTCGTCGAGCGCCGGCGACTCGATGTGCGACAGCGTGCCCGAGTCGACCTCGTCCTTGAGCATCGACGCCGCAGCCTGCACGATTGCGGGCGTGCCCATCACGAGCGCGCACTTGCTGAAGCCGCCGTCGAGCATCCGCCGCTTGAGCGCGTCCGCTCCGGACTTGCCGTCGATGCAGGCGCACGCGATCTCATCTCGGTTGCGCAGGAGCATGTCCGAGATCGCGACCGTTCCGCCCGAAGCGCCCATCACGTCGTACAGCTCGACGTAGGACGGTCCGTCCCTGTCGGCGAGCGCCCAGGACACCGCGGCGTTGGAGCCGTCTGCGGAGAACTTCACGCCGAAGGCGAGCTTTCCGTCAGTGGGCGCTGAGTCGCGTCGGCACCCGTCCCACTTCTTGGAGGACAGGGCGTAGAGGAGCGAGCCTCCCGTCTTCGCCCACCACCCGAGGCGCTCGCGCGCGAACACGTCGGGCTGCATCTGCTCGGACTCGCCCTTGACGGCCTCGTAGTTGAGCACGGTGCCCATGGACGGGTTGTACTCGTACCAGCGGGACTTGTCGTGGACGTCGCCTATCTCGTCCGCGCCCCACTCGATCCACGCCATCTCGGACTCGCCGTCGTGCACGTCGTCGTGGAGGTCGCGGAACACCGTGCCGACGTTGTCGGGGCCTGGCGGCGTTCCGAGGTAGATGGTCTGCGGGTTGTGCATCGCGCTCGCCGAGATTGCCGGCAGGGACGCCGCCTGCTGCGTGTCCGTGAGCTCCTGCGCCTCGTCGTAGATGAGCACGTCGTAGGTCTTGCCTCGAGCCAGCGAGTTGGTGCGGGTGGTGAAGCGGATGAGGCCGCCGTTCTTGAGGCTGATGGCCTGCTGCCCGTTCGTCTTGCGCACGGCGAGCAGGAGGTCATGCAGCTCGGTCTCGTCCTCGTCCTCGAACGGCTGGGACAGCTCCTTGAACATCTGGTCGGAGGTGTCGCCGTGCTGGCAGGTGTACAGGATCTTCTCGCCGTTGAGCGCGCCGTAGAAGCAGCGGGCTCGAACCACCCAGCTCTTTCCGTTCTGGCGCGGGATGGAGATGCCCAGCGTGCGCAGCAGGTACTTGTCGCGCGCGTCGCGGGCCAGCATCGCGTCGAGCAGGTGCGGCTGCCACGGCAGCGGGTCGCCGAAGTAGGCGGTCGCGAGCTCGCAGGCCATCTCGCCGTCGCCGCTGAGGTCCTCAGGGACGTTAGCCTCGTATGTCGGCGTCTGCCTGGGCTCCATCAGGCACCCGCCGCCTTGGCCTTGCGCTCGCGGTCGGCGAACATCAGGCTCAGCACCCTAGCGCCGTCGCTCTGCGGACGCGCCTGCTGCACCTGGATGGGCACCGCCTTGCGCGACAGTCCGAGCAGCTCGTTGAGCGCGCGTATCTCGGCGGTCGCCTGCTTGAGCACGGACACGGCGGGGTGCGGGCGCTCCATGATAGCGTGCCGCCCGTTCTTCGCCTTGATGGGCTTGTAGCCGACGGGGTCGAGCACCTTCACGGACTTGCCCCTGCTCATCGCGTCCTCCGCGGCCTTAGCCACGGCGTGCCAGTAGCACAGCAGCGCGAGGTTCGGCGCGTCCTCGTCGGAGAAGCGCCCCGATGCGGTGACGCTCGCCCAGATCTGCGATTGATAGTCGTCGGCTGCGACCGATTCCGGCATCTCCAGCATCCCGGCCTCCTTTCTCATGCCCGCATTGTGCGATGCGGATGAGATTCGCGGCCTACCCCCGCCCTGGGGTCATGGGGCGGGGGGAAATCGGTCCTGTGGCGTGCGGGTGTCCGTGCGCCCCCGGGGAGGGGCGATGCCCCCGCCATCGGCGGCTCAGCGCCCCGGAAAAGCAGTGGGGCGCAGCCGAGCAAACGACCGCGCATCCAGTTAGGCTTTTCAGCCCCGTCTATTCAGTCGTCTCAAGTCTTCAGAACAGCCTCGTGCGCCTTATCTCGACGGGCCTCGCGTCGCCCGGCATGTGCTTGCCCTTCCTCTGGTTGCAGATGCGGTGCGCCGCGTCGAGGTTCGCGTAGTCCAGCACCGCGCCGCCCCTCGCCCTCGGCACAACGTGGTCGGCCTCGAAGCTCCACGGCGTGCCGGGCGGCAGGCTGTAGTCTATGGGCTGTCCGCATATGTGGCACGGCCTGCCCTCGGCGCGGAGCCTCGCCTTGAGCTTGCGCTCGGCGTTGCCGTTGGAGCTCCACGTCATGCCAGGCGCTTCCTCGCGAGGTAGTCCTTCTTCACCGACAGGGTCGGGGTCTCGTCGGTGCTTCCTATCTTGATGGTGAGCGTTATGGGAGGCAGCACGAATCTCTCGTCGATGTCTCCCGCAACGTCGTCCGCCATGGACTCAAGCAGGGCAGCGGCGTCGCGGAGCTGTTGCGCAACCCTCTCGCCGGCGCTCATGCGACCAGCCCCGCGAGCACCCGCCAGCACCACACGACGGCGGCGACACACAGCAGCACGAGCGCGGCCATGATGAGGCACCCGATGAGCTTGCCGGCCAGCCTTACGATCCAGTCCATTCAATCCTCCAATCTCACCCGCACGCCATGCGCACGAGAACGGTCAGAACCACGGCGAGCGCCCATGCGGACCTCGCCGACCAAGCCAGCAGCGCGGTAAGCGCCGCCAGCGGCATCAGCCACAGAACATGTCGCACGCCGCCTCCTGCATGTCCCTCATATGGTCCGCTATCCACGGGAGCGCCCAGTAGGCGACGTCGCCCGGCTCCGCGTCCGCCCCGTCGAACTTCTCCCGGAAGGCGTCGTCGAACTCTATCTCGCAGATGCCGTAGTCGCAGCAGCACTCGTACATCTTGGTGCACTCGGCGCAGGTCGGGCCGCGCTCCCCGAAGCGCCTGTCGATTGCCGCGTCGGTGCATCCGTCCGGGAGGTTGTAGCCCGGATCACAGCTTGCCCCCAAGGCGAATCACCTCCTCGCGGTACATCTCGTACCGTTCGATGAACCTGCGCGGGTTCTCCGCGATGACGTCGAGAACCTCAACGAGCGCCATCTTGCCCAAGGGGCGCTCGCCGTCCGTGAGCTCGCTGTCAGGCACGTCGATGATGTGGCGCTCGATTATCTCGAATCTCATCTCTCCACCTTCTTCCTCACGACGTCGCGCGGGTCTTCGCCCATCGCCTCCGCCAGATTGAGCAGCAGGTTCATCTTCACTTCCCTGCCGTTGCTGATGGCATGGCTCAGGCTGCTGAGGTTCACCCCGGCGGCGCGCGCCAGCTGCTTCAGCGGGACGTGGTTGTCGATACGCCAATGGGCGATCTTGTCGGCGTCCAGAACGTACTCGGTCGCCATCACCTGCACCTCCCCTCGCGCTTGAGCGTCTCCACGTTGCGGCGGGACCTCTTGAGCGCGCGAATCCGGGCGCGCCTCCATTTCGGGTCGAGCCTCTTGCAGAGCGCCCTCGCCTCGCGCCTCACGCCGCGCAGCACGGGCACGAGGGCCTCGTTGAAGCTCGCCACCGCGTTGGCCATGATGGCGGCCGCGGCCCTCGCGGCGGGGCCATCCGGTCTCCACAGGTCGACGGACGGCGACGGCGCCGGCCTCATCTCGTCAGCCATGCCGCACCTTCCTCCCGCACTGCGGGCAATAGTTCCAGACGCCGCTCACGCGGTAGTGCTCCTCGTCCTCGACCTTGCAGCCGCAGACCGAGCACAGGAAGCCGTTGTCGCACGAGTCCTGGACGCTCCCGTCGTAGACGTTCTCGCACTCGCCGCGGTCGACGAGGTCGGCGAGATAGTCGAATACGTTGCCCTCCGTATAGCCGACGCACTCGAGCACGCGCTCGAAGATGTCGAATATGAACGGCTCGAGGACGGTCCTCGGCAGGCTGTTGAAGAAGCCCCTCGACCCGCGCAGGCTCGCCGCCGCCTCGCGGCGCTTTTCATCGGTAATCATTCGTCCACCTTGGATATGGCCAGCGCCACGTATTTCTGGGCAAGGCCCTCGAAGTCGTCGAGGATGTAGTCGATTCGGTAGACTTCACCGTTGAGCGGATGCCTGGCTGCTTCCCCGACGGCGTAGCCTTCGTTCGTGAGAACGTCGAATACGATCTCATCGCCGACCTTGTAACCCCGGTCGTTCTTGCGAATCTCGAACGTCTTGGTGCCGTTCAGGACGGCGTCGGCGTATTGCTCTTGAATCTTGAGCCTGTGAGTCGCCATCAGGCCTCACCCCTCAGCTTGCGGATGCGGGATACGATGTCCTCAATCACTTTCGGAGAGCAACCAGTTGTTATATTGCTGAGAGAACAACTTTGACAGGTTCCATCCTTGCTGAAGTACGTGCAAGCGGTGCCTTCTGCGACGCATTTGTCCAAGTCCTCTTCCAGCTTCTCCCAGCTGTCGGGTTCGGTGAGGTACATGAGCTCGGCGTCGAGTTTCCTGCCCGCGTCCGTGACCGCGCGCCAGCAGTTCCCCCACTCTTTCTCGAGGTCGGAATCGACCGTGTACACCCAGTACACGATGTTTCGGGCCGTGCCGCCGCTGCCGTACAGCACCTTGGTATCTAGCGGAATCTCTCGACCGTCGGCATCCTTTGGCAGTTGAATCATCATTCCTCCTTATCTGGCGTTATACGCCCTCCATCCCGATCTGCTCGCACCACTGGTTGGCCATCGCCTTTGCGATGCCCGGGAACGTGCGGCTGCGAACCTTGGCGCGTTCGTGTGGCGGCAGATGCCAGGCGTCCGCGTACCATGCCGGCATGGAGTTGCCTGACTTGAAGACCTTGCGCGGCTCAGGCTCGACCTCATCAGTCGGCTTGAGCGGCTCGAGCCCCTTCAGCCACAGGCACGTCTTCTTTTCGAACGGGTCGCCGAACATGTACGGCTGCACGATTTGGTCCGGTTTGCGCCATCTTGTGCTCATACAGCCGACGGGGTTCTCGATTGCGACGTGCGGCGCATCGCACTTGGCGAACGCCATGAAGAACTCGACGGCGGCCTCACGGTTAGCCTTGCGCTCGCGCGCTCTGTCGCCGTACTTCCCCTCGTCGAACCAGCGGTTGCCGGTGACGGTGAGATACGTGCATGGCGGGTGCGCGATCACCAGGTCCCACCTGAGCTTGAGCATCTGGAGAGCGTCGACGTTGAGGTGCATGAGGTCGTGACCCCCCCCCGCTTCCTCAAGGTCGCAGCTGTAAGCCTCGTGCCCCATCTTCCGGAACTCAAGCGCCACGCGCTGCGACTCCTCGCAGGCGATAAGAACTCGCATCTACGCCACCCTCTTCCTGACAACGGCCACGTCGCACATGCCCTCGAGGTAGCCGACGGCCCTCGCCGCGGCCATGTCTTGCTCGCGGCCGAGCTCATCCCATCCGCTCATCGCGACTCCCAGTAGTTGCACCTGGCGAGCCCCTGCGTGCGGTGCACGAACTCCGGGCGCCGCCCGCACTCGTACTCGGTGCGCTCCACGCCGTGGACGGTGCGCAGCACCGTCGCGCAGCAGTGCAGACAGTTCTCACAGCGCTCCTCCCGGAGTCCGTCCGCATAGATGTCCGGCCTCTCGTTCCCCGTCATCTGTATCCCCTCTTCCCGTACCTTCCGTCGTTCACCATGTTCCTTACGTGGCGCCGCATGTCCTGCGCCGCCTGGTCTCCCTCGGGCGGCAGCTTCCGCCCGCTCGCGCACTCGACGCAGTGGACGCGCCAGCCGCCGCGGTAGCGCTCGAAGTGCCCGAACCCGGGAGGCGTCCACCTGCCACACTCGCGGCAGTAGCCGCCGTAGACGTTCCTAGCCATTCCCCTGCTCCTTCCTGTACTTGCCGCCCATCACCGGCACCTCCCGATGCTCTTCAGGTACAGGTTGTTGCGGCGCGAGCGGGCGAGTGCGCGACGGCGGCGGCGCTGCCACTTCGGGTCGAGCGCCTTCGCGAGCTTCCTCATGAGACGGCGGGCGTCTCGGAACACGCGCGAGATGCTCTCCCACAGCATCTCGGCGACGGCCTTCGCGGCATCGCAGATTGCCTCCAGCAACCGCGTCGCCGCCCAGCTAAGCGTCCCGGGGTATGGCGTCTCGGACGTCTCGCCGGTCTTCTTCTCGTCGGTCATCGGTATTCCTTCCATTCGGTTCCTATTCGCATTCATAGACATCGCGGGCCATTGATTCCGCGAGCGCGCGCATGTCGGTCACCTCGGCGCACTCCGCGCCGAAGAACATGCCCAGCTCGCCCCTCTTGTGCCTGTCGCACCGGTACGCCCGGCAGATCTCGGGCCTCGCGGCGTAGACCGCGCACTCGCGCCCGTCCGTTAGGTACGGGCACAGCAGGTCGTACTCCGCCCTGGGCTCGGCGGGCTCGATTCCGTTCCGGCGCACGTACACCTCGAGGCGCACCCGGTCGAACGGGCTCACGGGCAGGAAGCGCGAGCAGCACTCGCCGCAGCCCCTGCAGTCGCCCGAGTACAGGTCGGTCACGTCGTCGCTCTGGAGCCCGGCGTGGATGGCCGCGGCGATGGCCTTCTCGTCATTCATCGGCCCGCCCTGCCGCTCCTGTCGGGCACGGCGGCCTCTACTCGGCACTCTTGGCCACCTTCTTGTCGTAGATCTTCTTGAGGTCCCGGCGCATGAACCGGGTGAACTCCTCCTCGCCGACGCCGTCCGCCAGCGCCACATATCGCATCGCATCGTGGCACCATTCGTCGAAGTCGAGCAGCCTTCCGCTGAACGCGCTCTTGACGTCCGTGACCTCGGCGTAGGTGAAGCGGGTCAGCATCTCCTCGCGCATGACCTTGTCGGCCAGCGCCTCGATGGGCGTCTTGGGGCGGTTGATAATCCGGCTGTAGCCGTTCGCCCTCTTTGTCATAGCGTCGAGCTGCTTGAACAGCTTGTTGTTCTCGGCCGCGAGGCGCTCGTTGCGGCGCTGCTCGTAGTCAAGCTCGGCGAGCACGTACTGCTCGCAGTTGGTGATCTCCATCGTCATTTCACCTCTCGGATGATCTCGTTTCCGTAACGGTCGGTGATGGCCCAGTAACCGAACATGTAGAGGTCGGGGCTGTGCGGCGGGTACTCCCTGAGCATCGTGCCGGACCACCATGCCTCCTCGGCCGCCCCGGTGCGCCATACCCACTCGGCCCTGAGGCCGCCGTCGTGGAACTTCCCGTGGCACCCGGTCGTGCCGGAGCCGCACAGGGCGAACAGCGGGCTGCGCAGCTCCCACACCCCGTTGGGCGTGACGAGCCTGAACGTCTTTCCCCACGACCTGCGGGCGACGTGGTGGCAGTTGGAGGCGCGCCTGCCGCACACCGCGCACCGGGCCTGCGTCGGCTCGTATGCCGTGTCGTGCGTGTACCGCGCCCCGAGGTGGGGCTTGCCGTACAGCTCGGCGCGCTCCTTCGGCCATCCCCTCAGCAGGCCCGCGTCGAGGATCATGAGAGCCTCCTCTCGCACGCGGCGCGGGCGGCCAGCAGCCTCTGCGCGTCCTGGTACAGCCCGAACCGGTCCCTGCTCGCGGTCGTGCCCCGCGGGGCCTCGACCTTGGCCGGGTCGATGCCCGGGTGCTCGGACGCCCACCGGCGCTCCTGCTCGGCCAGCGCCTCCTCGGGCGTCCTGGTCGGCCTGAACGTCGCGGCCTCGACCTCCGAGGCGGTGGGCTTGCCCCTCGCCCGGTCGTCGGCGTCGATACGCTTCTGGCGCCTTGACCAGTCGAGCGCCAGGGCGCCCCAGTTGCTAACCGGCTGGCCGTTGCTCTTGACCCAGCCCTGCGACTCGAAAAAGGCCCAGAAGGCGTCCGGGTCGCCGCTCAGGCAGTTGGCGCCGAAGTACCCGCGGGCCTCCTCCAGCGACGGCGGCTCGAACTCGGGCGGCGCGGCGGGGGCATCGCCCCCATCACAGGCCAGTTCAGTACAATCCAGTTCAGGACAGGACAGGCTAGGGTAGGTTAGGTTAGGGTTTTCACTTTCCGAAACCTGCGTTTCTGGTTTGTCTGAAACTGGTTTCACGTTTGGAAAACCTAGGTTTTCACTTTCGGAAACCTCTGTTTCGGGTTTGTCTGAAACTGGTTTCTTGCGCGGGCGGCCGCCCTTGCCGCCCCTGCCGCGCGCGTCCTTGGAGTTGTCGATGGCGTTCTTCATCGCCTTGAAGACGCGGCGGAGGTGCTTCGGGAGGTCGGGTTCGACTCCGTGCAGGCCGTACATCATGATCGCGTCGGCGAGCACCGCGCGGTCGCGCATGTCCTCTGGGTCACTCTCGTCGAAGTCGTCGTAGACCTCGGCGAAGCTGTCGAACACGGTGAATGCCATCAGAACCACCCCCAGAGAAGCGAAGAGAAGAACAGGAAACCCGCGGAGAAGGAGGCGGCGAACAGGGCCGCCTCCCAGTGGTCGCGGATGATGTCGGGTACGCGCCCCATCAGAACGGGATGTCCTCGTCGTACACGTCCAGCTGCTGCTGGGCGGGCGCGGGCTGCGGCGCGGCCTGCGGGGCCTGCTGTGGCCGCTGCGGTGCCGCCTGCGGGGCCTGCTGGTAGGCCTGCTGGGCGCTCCATTGCGGCGCGGGCTGCTGGCGCGCCGGCTGCGGCGCGGCCTGCGGGGCCTGCTGTGGCCGCTGCGGTGCCGCCTGCGGGGCCTGCTGGTAGGCCTGCTGGGCGCTCCATTGCGGCGCGGGCTGCTGGCGCGCCGGCTGCGGGGCATATGCCTGCGGGGCGGGCTGCGGCGGGTACGCCTGCTGCTGGTATCCCTGCGGCGCGCACTGCTGCGGGGCCTGCTGGCCGTTGGGGTTCTGGCTCATGAGCACGACCTCGTCGGGGATGATCTCGACCTTCGAGCGCCTGCCGCCCCCGTTCTTGTCCTCCCAGGAGCTGTAGCGCAGCTTCCCCTCGATGGCGACCTTCATGCCCTTGCGCAGGATGCGCGAGAGCGCCTCGGCGCGGTTGCCGAACATGGTGCAGTCGATGAAGTTGGGGTAGTCCTCCCACTCCCCCGTCTGCTGGTTGCGGCGGCGGTCGTTGACGGCCACGCCGAAGCCCAGCACCTGCGTGCCGCCCGGCGTGGCGCGCAGCTCGGGGTCGCGGGTCAGGTTGCCGGACACGACCACTCTGTTGATGCTCATCTGTATGTCTCCTCTCCGCCGCTCGTCCATGTCCTCTGGATGTCGGCGTCCACTGTCTTGATTCGCAGCTTGAGGGCCATGATCGCCTCGGAGGATGCCTTGTAGAGCGCCTCCGCGCAGTCGCGCAGCTGCTTCTTCTCGGCTATCTCCTCCCGACCCCGGCACAGGTCGCCGATGATGGTCACCGGCGTGCCCTTGGAGCGCTCCTCGAGGATGGCGATGCGCAGCGCCCTGCGGTAGTCCGCCTCGTTCTCGGCGTACTGTTGGCCCGTCCGCCTGAGCGTGTCCGGCTCCGCCATGAGGCGCCCGAACATCTCCTCGCGCTGCGCGTACATGTCCTGCATGGCCTACACGACCCTCCACGTCGGAGTGGCGCAGCAACCGGGATGCTTCTTGAACTCCTCGTACTGCCTTTTCGACTCGAAGGTGTAGGCCGTGCCGCAGGCCTTGCACTTCGCCGTGAAGCCGCCGCTCTCGGGCGGCTCCTTCTCGGGCTTGTCCGACAGCGCGTCCGGGTCGCTCTGCCCGTCGATGACGAACAGGCCGCTCAGCGCGTACTTGCGCGCGTAGCTCGACGCCATCCCGGTCACCTGCGCGTCGTCGGAGCCGCTCTTGTGCTCCGCCTCGCGGGCGTAGGCCTTGAACTCCTTCTTCTCGCCGTGCCCGTCCACGAAGAACAGGGTGCACGTGGCCTCGACGTAGTAGCGCTCGCCCACCTTGCAGATGTTGTCGTGGAGCGTGAACGCCACGCCGGCCTCCTTGCAGGGCTCCTTGAGCGCTGCGACGATGTCCTCGAACGAGCGGTAGCTGAACTTCGCGAAGGCGTTGTAGCGCGCCTTGGGGACGGTCACGGATCGCTGCACCTTGGCTATCGCCTGGGAGAGCGTCATCTTCTCCTCATCCATCTAGCACACCCCCTTGCACCTGATGGTGCCGGTGATTCCGCGCTCGCGCAGCGCCGCGGCGAGCTGCTCCATCTGCGAGCGCGTGGCGGACGGGATCTCGACCGTCCACGCGCAGGACGGCTCGGGGCGCGCCGCGACGGCGGGTTCCGCCCGGCGCCTCGGCGCGGGACGCGGCGCGGGCTTGGACTCGACCGCCTCGCGCATGGCGGCGATGCGGGCGTCCTCCTCGTCGGCGGCGCGGGCCGCGTTGAGCGCCGAGCCGAGGTCAAGCGTGCGGAACAGCTCGCGCTCGGCGACCTCGTAGTGGGCCATGGAGTCGCGCTGCGCCTTGAGCGTGTCCCAGTCGCGCGCGACGGCGGAGACCTTCTCCTCGAGGGCCTTCTTCGCCTTGACCTCGCCGAAGGACTTGTTGAGCCACTTGTCGTCGTGCAGGCGCTCGTAGGGCACGACCGGCGCGAGGAGCTCGGCGAACTCCCTGTAGTGGGCCTCGAGCGCGGCCCTCGCGCCCGCCCTGCGCCTCTCCTCCGCCTCGTCGAGCTGCGCCTTGATGCCGTCCGACGCGCCGTCGATGATGGACGTGATCTCCTTGCAGCGCTTCTCGAAGGCGGCGAGCGGCTTGTTGTACTCGCGCTTCACGGCCTTTCGGCGCTCCTCTATCTCGGACTTGAGCCCGTTGAGGTAGGAGCGGTCGTTCTTGGCCTCCTTGATCTTGTCGGCCTTGGTGAGGTCGTAGGTCGCGCCCTCATAGAGCTCGACGGTCTTGCGCACGCGCTTCTCGAGGGCGTCGAAGTTCGCCTCGATGGACGAGGGCGCGTAGGTCACGATGAGCGACGACGCCTCCTGCTCCTCGACGACCTCCGCCACGACCTCCTCGGCCTTACTCTCCCCTGCCATTACCTGACCTCCTCGTTGAGCATCTTGTTGTACTTCCTCTCGGTTATCGCCTCGTCGATGACCGCCGCGTGCCCGACGATCCACTTGGAGAGCCTCTCGCGCGCGTCCAAGAACCTGTCGAACGCCTCGTCGGACTTGGTTATGCCATAGATGGTGAACATCGCCTGCTCCTCCGTGGCGAGCTCGGCCAGCTCGGCGAGCATCCCCTTGTAGTCCGCCATCACTCGGTCACCTCCCCGTCGTGGCTCACGAACAGGATCTGGGGCTGCTTGCTCTGGATGGACAGCCAGACCTCCTCGCCGCTCTTGCGGATGGCCTCGAACGCCACGCTGTCCTCCGTGTCGACCTCGAACTGCAGGACGGCGACGCCGCCCTTAACGGTGGCCTGCTTGAACTTGGCCTCGATCTCCACCGGGATGTTTGTGCTCTCCATTGCTATTCCTCCCTGCCTGCGCCCGCGAGCATCGCCGCGAACGTCTCCAATGTCATGGTCACGAACTGCTCGCCGGGGATGGCGGTCCCGCGGCGCTTCCAGACGACCACGCCGTATTCGGCCCCGCGGTTCCTGCGCTCGGTCTCCGCCTCGCGCAGCCACTTGGGCAGCTCGTGCCTTCCCTGGTAGTCCTTGCACTCGATCGCGATGCCCCGCCCGGCCATCGACACGCCGCGGATGTCTCCCGTGTCGTGCGAGCCGGTCTTGACCTGCCTGTCGATGTCGCTCCCCAGCCTCCCGGCGAGGTAGTCGGCGACCAGTCGCTCGAACTTCGTGCCCGCGTCCCTCGCGGTCCTCCTGCTCCTACTCATCGACAAAACCGTCCGATTTCGAGCGGTGCTTGTTGAATGCGTGCCTCAGGTGCGGGTAGCGCGCCTCCATGATGCGGGCGAGGCTCGGCGCGAGGCTGTTCTTCACGCCGACGTGCAGCTCGTTGCGCACCATGTGGATGAGGTAGTTGATCGACACGTAGCCCTTGCGGTTGAGGCGGGTGGCCTGCTCGACCATGAAGTCCCACGCCCGCGGGTGCTCGCCTATCCATGCGCGCGCGTCCGCCATGTCCTGCTCGCCGTCCGCGCCGAGGCCGAATATCTCGAGCTGGCTGCTCATCGGCTTCTGGCGGTATCTCTCGTCGTTACGCATTGACGGCCCCCGCAGCGCATGCGGCCTTGGCCGCCTGGACCGCGCCGTCCATCGTCGGGAGGACGAAGACGGTCAGGACCGCCGCGAACAGTACCGCGGCGGCGATGAAGCCGACCATGGCCCCCGCCCTGAACGCATCGGAGTCGAGCTGCTCGCGGACGGTCGGTCGGTATGGCTTGGGTGCTATGATGGTCTGAGCCTCTTGTCTGGGGCTGTTTCGGCGAGTGCTCACAAGTTGGTAGCTGGGGGCGCTCGCTTCTTTGTATGTGTACATCTTGTGTTCCCTTCTGATGTTTCCGCAGGTAGATGCAGGTGTGGCTTTTAGGGTGGCTATTTTGAGACTTTTTTGGCGCGGCTCTTGGCGCTGTAGCACCTCTGCCGCTCCCTGTCGTTCCGCTTTGCCCTCGCCGCCTCCTCGCGCATCGCGTTGGCCTGCTCCCTGAGGTCTGCCACGTGGCCCTCCTTCGTGCACTCCGCGCACCAGCCGTTCGCCCTGTTCAGCGGCTTGAACGTCGTGCGCCCGCACTTCGGGCACATCCAGCGCTGGCGGAGCGATATTCCGCATCTGCGCGCCTGCCACTTGACCGCGTCGGTGCTGCGGCCCAGCGCCTTGGCTATCTCCCTGGCTCCGTCGCCGGCGTGCTCTTCGAGGTACTTGAGTTCACGTGTCGACCACTGCCTCATCGCGCCTGCTTCTCGCCTTTCTGCTCGCTTTCCCGGTACGCCTTGACCAGCACGTCGCACATGTGGTCGAATGCCAGCTCGCGCGGCGTTTTGGGCTTTTCTGCCTGCTGCTTGGTGGGCGTCTGCTGTTCGGCCATTTAGGCCACCGTCCTGTTCTCCGTAAGTCCAAGCAGGTAGTCTGCGGAGCAATGGAAAAGCTTCGTCATGGCTACGAGCTTCGAGCCGGGGATTTCACCGCCACTTTCGTAGCTAGCAACAGTGGCGCGGCTTTTGAGTCCGAGCTTCGTTGCCAAATCTTCTTGGCTAAGACCGATTCGAACTCGCTCGCTTGCGATCGGGTTCATATGCACCTCCATTTCACTATTTGTGAACTTCACAAATAGTGAATATAGAAGAACTTCTGACCTTTTGCAAGTAAGGAATTCACTATTTGTAAATTTTTTTGTACAATGTGCCTATAGAAGCAAGGAGGGCACAGTGGGCACGCAATTCCGTCTCAAGGAAACAAGACTCAAGTATGGGAAGAAGCAGCCCGAAGTGGCCGCTGTTCTCGGTATAGGTGTTCCCGCTTACTCGATGATGGAAAGCGGGCAACGCGAAATCAATGGATCAAAGCTCATAAAGCTTGCAAGGTATTACGAATGCTCCGTTGACGAACTATTGGGTACGGGGCCTTGGGATACTGGCGAACGGAAGGAATAACACATGGGAATGTTCAACAAAAGCGCCGCTAAGAAGATGGCTAGCGATGCGGACGAGTTCATCGTGAGCGACGGGAAGGTTCACGCCCTCGTGTTCCAGGTCGCGGGCAAGGCCATGTATTCGACCGCCACGCAGCTTGAGGACAAGGTTACCGAGCGCATCGACGGAACGTTGTCGCGCATCCAGGACAAAGGTTGTCAAGTCGTTGATGTCAAGATGGCCGTCAGCGCCAACACGCGCGACAGCGACATGATGCTGTACTCGTTTACCATCTTATATAGGTAAAGAAAAAAAGAAGCCCCACGGGGTCACAGCGTTGCAGCGCTACCCGTGGGGCTTTCCACAGAACCTCTGAAAGGAGGCCGTTTCATATTATGCCAAAAACAGCGGTGATATACGCCCGCTTTTCATGCAACAAGCAGCGCGAGGCCTCGATAGACGACCAGCTGCGCGTGTGCCGCGACTGGTGCAAACGCGAGGGCTATGCCATCGCCGCCGAGTACTGCGACTACGCCATATCGGGCCGCACCGACGACCGCCCCGAGTTCCAGCGGATGATAGCCAACGCCGGCGAGAGCGAGATCGTGCTCGTCTACATGATGGACCGCTTCAGCCGCGGCGAGTACGACGCGCCGATATACAAGCGCGAGCTCGCCACGCACGGCGTCAAGCTGGTCTCGGCGCTCGAGCAGATACCCGACAGCCCGGAGGGCATCATCTACGAGAAGCTGCTCGAGGGGCTCGCCGCCTGCGAGTCGAGGAAGACGGCGATACGCACGAAGCGAGGCATGGAGGGCAACGCCCTGAAGTGCAAGACGAACGGCGTGCGCATCTTCGGATACCGCAGGAACGGGGACGACGAGTACGAGGTCGACGAGGCGCAGGCGGCGTGGGTGCGCGAGGCCTTCGCGCTGAGGCTTGAGCGCATGTCCATGAACGCGATAGCGCGCGAGTTCGCGCGGCGCGGCCTCAGGACGCGCAAGGGCAACCCGTGCGGCCAGGCGATGGTGCAGCAGATGCTGCGCGACCGAAGGTACACGGGCAGGTACGAGTGGGGAGGCATCGTCCGCGAGGGCGGGATGCCGCAGATCGTGGACGAGGTGACGTTCATGGAGGTCCAGGGAATCAAGTGCCGCAAGCAGCGCTCGAGCGAGAACTGGGGCGACTTCGCCCTCGCGGGGGCGGCGCTGTGCGCGGAATGCGGCAGGAACCTGCAGGGCGTGAGCGGCAGGGGCCGCAACAACGTGAAGTACGAGTACTACAGCTGCCCGGGGTCGTGCGTCCGCAACATCAGGCGCGAGGAGCTCGAGGGCTCCATAGCCTCGGCGCTGAGGGAGCTGCTGGGCGACCGCGGCGAGGCGCTGCAGATAGCCAACATGGTAGCGGAGCGCGCGGACACTGCCGAGGTGAGAGCGCGCCGCAGGCAGGCGGAGGACTCGCTCAGGGCCGCGGAGAGGGGCCTGAGGAACATCCTCAACGCCATCGAGCAGGGCGTGATAGCGCCGGGCGTGAACGAGCGCATAGCCGAGCTCGAGGAGCAGCAGGCGCGCGCGAGGTACGACCTCGAGGCCATCACGGACGAGCGGATAGACCCGGAGCGCTTCGCCGACTTCCTGCAGTGCGGGACGGCGCTCGACGACGCGACGCTGCTGAAGGCGTTCGTGTGGCAGGCTGTCGTCTCGGAGGACGAGATACTGGTCACGCTGAACTACGACAAGAAGGGCGAACCCGCCAGATTGGACATCCAGCGGGTTCGAGCAAAATTGGAATGGTGCCCCATGTTGGATTCGAACCAACGGCCTTCTGCTCCGGAGGCAGACGCTCTAATCCCCTGAGCTAATAGGGCCAACGTTTGGCATTATACCCAAGTGCACCTCGGGCTATCAAAATAAAAGAAAAAGCTTTGCAATTACGTGGGAGACGCGGCGCAACGGCCCACTTTAGAAGGCAAAAGCGAGTCAGATAGTATAAACTCTCATGCACCATATATACACGGCTCGCGATGCGGGCCGTTTTTGCAAAAGTTATCCATCGAGGTGAGAGGCACACCATGATTGCAATTTTAAAGCAGAGCGCCAGCGACGAGGCCGTCGGCCATATCGTCAGCTGGATTGAGAAAAAGGGCCTGAAGACCGATGTCTCGCGCGGCGAGAACGAGACGATCATCGGCCTGGTGGGCGATACGACCAAGATCGACCCGTTCCTGCTCGAGTCCATGGATGTCGTCGAGCGCGTGCAGCGCGTCTCCGAGCCGTTCAAGCGCGCCAACCGCAAGTTCCACCCCGAGGACTCCGTCATCGACTGCGGCCACGGCGTCAAGATCGGCGGCGACCAGTTCCAGGTCATCGCCGGTCCCTGCTCCGTCGAGGGCGAGAACCTCATCCGCATCGCCCGCCGCGTGAAGGCCGCCGGCGCCACGATGCTGCGCGGCGGTGCTTACAAGCCCCGCACCTCCCCCTACGCCTACCAGGGCATGGGCCCCGCCGGCCTCGACCTGCTGTGCGAGGCGTCTGTCGAGCTCGACATGCCGATCGTCACCGAGATCATGGACCCACGCGACGTGCAGGTCTTCTTGGACAAGAAGATTGACGTCATGCAGATCGGCGCCCGCAACGCCCAGAATTTCCCCCTGCTCAAGGAGGTCGGCAAGACCCAGACCCCGATTCTGCTCAAGCGCGGCATGTCCGGCACGATCGATGAGCTGCTTATGGCAGCCGAGTACATCATGAGCGAGGGCAACGACAACGTCATCCTGTGCGAGCGCGGTATCCGCACCTTCGAGACCCGTACCCGCAATACCTTCGACCTCAACGCCGTGCCGGTGCTGCACCACCTGTCGCACCTGCCCGTCGTCGCCGACCCCAGCCACGCCACCGGCTACACCCGCTACGTTGAGCCCATGGCGCTCGCCGCGACCGCCTGCGGTGCCAACGGCCTGGAGATCGAGGTCCACGACGAGCCGAGCCGCGCCTGGTCCGACGGCGCCCAGGCCCTCACCCCCGATCAATTCGACGACACCATGCGCCGCATCCGAGCCATCCGCGAGGTTGTCTGCCAAGAGACCATGGAGTAACCCATGGGTACGGTGAGAAACGCGCGCGTTAACCAGGGCGGCCCCAAGTGCGCCGGTATCGTCGGCCTGGGCCTCATCGGCGGTAGCTTTGCCCGCGGCTATGCACAGGCGGGCGTCCGCGTGCTGGCCTGGGACCCCGATGACGATGTCATGACGGCCGCCAGCATGGGCACTGTCGCCGGAGAGCTCAACAACAAGACACTCGGCGAATGCGACATCATCGTCCTGGCCTGCTACCCCGAGGCCTGCATCGAGTGGCTCGAGGCGCATGCACAGGCACTCGCCGACGCCACCGACACCGACGCCATCATGGGTCCTGTGGTGATCGACACCGTGGGCGTCAAGGGCATTGTGTGTGAGCGGGCCTTTGAGCTTGCCCGCGAGCACGGCTTTTACTTTGTGGGCGCGCACCCCATGGCGGGCACGCAGTACTCGGGCTATGCGCACTCCCGCGCCGACCTGTTCCAGGGCGCGCCGCTCGTGCTCGTGCCGCCCGCAGTGGACGATGCGCTCAAGCTGGAGCTTTTGGGCCAGGTGCGCGAGATGGTGCGCCCCTTGGGCTTTGGCAAGTTCAGCGTGACCAGCGCCGCCGAGCACGACCGCGTCATCGCCTTCACGAGCCAGCTTGCGCACGTGGTATCCAACGCCTACGTAAAGAGTCCGACCGCCCAGGTCCACCACGGCTTTTCGGCCGGTAGCTACCGCGATCTCACCCGCGTGGCGCACCTCAACCCGCAAATGTGGTCCGAGCTCATGATCGACGACGCCAACGCGCTCGCCTTCGAGATCGACCATCTGATCGAGTCGCTTGGCGCCTACAGCCGCGCCCTTAAGGACCGCGACCAGCGCTATCTGGAGAATCTCCTTGCCGAGGGCGACCGCATTAAGCGCGCGCTCGACGACGAGGCCTCCCACTAGACCACCTATCACGCCAGGTCGAAAGGACCGAAGCTTATGGCGATTACCATCGATATCGACACCGCACGCCCCTACCAGGTGCATGTAGGCACGTTTTTGCTGGAGCAGGCGGGACCGCTCGTGCGCGCCACTGCCGGCGGCACCAAGGCCGTCATCGTGACGGACACTAACGTGGGCCCGCTCTACCAGATGCCAGTTAAGCAGAGTCTGGAGGCATCAGGCTACGAGGTGAGCATCTGCACCTTCGAGGCCGGCGAGGCCCATAAGCGCGCCGAAACCTATGTTGCCATTTTGGAGTTTGTGGCCGAGCACGAGCTTTCGCGCTCCGACATGATCGTGGCGCTCGGCGGCGGCGTCGTGGGCGACGTGGCCGGCTTTGTGGCCGCCACCTACATGCGTGGCTGCAAGTTTGTGCAGATCCCCACGAGCCTGCTCGCCATGGTGGACTCGTCGGTGGGCGGCAAGACGGCCATCGACCTGGCCGCCGGCAAAAATCTCGCCGGTGCCTTTTGGCAGCCGAGCGTGGTTATCGCCGACGTGGGATGCCTTGCCACCCTAACGCCTGAGCAGTTCGCCGACGGCTGCGGCGAGGTCGTCAAGCACGCCGTGATCGCCGACCCCGAGCTCTTCGCCGAGTTGGAGAAAACCCCGCTCACGCTGGAGCTGCTCAACCGCGATGTGGCCCGCGTAGCACTCATCATCGCCCGCAATATCGACATCAAACGCGCCGTGGTCGTCGCCGACGAGCGCGAAACCAACCAGCGAAAGCTCCTCAACTTTGGACACAGCGCCGGACATGCCGTCGAGGCCTGCGAGAACTTTGAGCTGGGGCACGGCAACTGCGTTTCGATCGGCATGGGCATCATCACGCGCGCCGCGGCCTTGCACGGCATTTGCGACGCCGAACTTCCCGCTCGCATCGAGGAGCTCTGCGCGCGCCACGGCCTCAAGACCCGCTGCAGGCTTTCGGCCGACGCCGTCTTTGCCGAGGCACTCCACGACAAAAAGCGCGCCGGTGACACTATCGACCTGGTAATTCCGCACGACATTGGCCGTTGCAGCATCGACCGCACGCCGCTTTCCACTTTCCACGAACTCATTGCCGAGGGCCTCGGCCAGAAGGGAGACGCATCCGCATGCTAGCCCGCATCACCCCGTCCCCGCTCAAGGGCACCGTTCCCGCCATCGCGTCCAAGTCGATGGCGCATCGCCTGATCATCTGCGCTGCGCTTGCCAACGGCGAGACGCACGTCACCTGCAACACCACCTGCGCCGATATCGAGGCCACGGTGCGCTGTCTCACGGCCCTGGGCGCTCGCATCGAGACCGTCGAGGACGGCTTCCAGGTCCACCCCACCATGAAGAGTGTTGAGTTTGGCCTGCTCAAGGCCCTTGCCGGCGGCACGCTTGACTGCGGCGAAAGCGGCTCCACGCTGCGCTTTATGCTGCCCGTCGCCTGCGCGCTGGGTGCGAATGCCACCTTCGTGGGCAAGGGCCGCCTGGGCGCCCGCCCACTCTCCCCGCTCTCGGACGAGATCATTGCCGCCGGTTGTGACCTGCAGGGCCTGGGCGGCTTTCCGCTCAAGACGAGCGGCCGCATGCGCCCGGGCACCTTTGTGCTTCCGGGCAACGTAAGCTCGCAGTACATCTCGGGCCTGCTGCTGGCAGCCCCGTTGCTCGCCCAGCCCTCCTGCGTGCAGGTGACCGGCCTCATTGAGAGCCGCCCCTACATCAACCTGACAATCCAGGCCATGAAGGCCTTTGGTGTCGAGGTCAACGTCGAGCGTATTCCGGCCAAGGACGGCCAGCCCGAGGTCACGAACTTCCGCGTAAACAGCGGATCGTACCGCACGCCCGGCAGCGTAGCCGTCGAGGGAGACTGGTCCAACGCCGCCTTTTGGCTGTGCGCCGGCGCCATCGGCACCGACCCCATCACCGTCGAGGGCGTGTCGCTGAGCTCCGCACAGGGCGACCGCAACGTGCTCGCCGCGCTTTCGCGCTTTGGTGCCCGCATCGTGCGCTCCACCAACGCCGCCACCGTGCAGTCCGACAAGCTCGCCGGCTTTGAGATGAGCGCCCACGACATTCCGGACCTGGTGCCCGTCATCTCGGCCGTGGCATCGCTGGCTCAGGGCCGCACGTTCATCCGTGACTGCGCACGCCTGCGCATCAAGGAATCTGACCGTCTGGTCACCACCACCCGCGAGCTCACCGCGCTGGGAGCGCAGGTGCGCATCGCCGGTGACGACCTCATCATCAAGGGTGTCGATGCCTTCACCGGCGGCGAGGTCGATTCGCACAACGACCACCGCATCGCCATGATGGCCGCCATCGCCGCGAGCCGCGCCACCGGCGAGGTCGTGATCCACGGCGCCGAGGCCGTCAACAAGTCCTATCCCGATTTCTTCGACCACTACCGCCTACTGGGCGGCAAGGTCACGCTCGAGGAGGAATAGCATGTCCTCGACCTTTGGCAACGTCTTGCACTTAAGCATCTTCGGCCAGTCGCACTCTCCCGCTATCGGCTGCTCGCTCGATGGCATCCCGGCGGGCATCGCCGTGGACCAGGAGCAGCTGCAGGCCTTCCTCGACCGTCGCGCCCCCGGTCGCGACGAGACCGCAACCAAACGCCGCGAGGCCGACGCCGCGCATATCATCGCCGGTGTGGTCGATGGACATACCACCGGCGCGCCCATCGCCGCGATTATCGAGAACACCAACACGCGCTCCAAGGATTACTCCGAGCTGCGCCGCAAGCCCCGTCCCGGACACGCGGACTTCCCTGCGCGCGTGAAGTATCACAACATGCACGATGTCGCTGGTGGCGGGCATTTTTCCGGCCGCCTAACGGCCCCCTTATGCATCGCCGGCGGCATTGCACTGCAGGTACTCGAGGCCCGCGGCATTCAGGTCATGGCGCACGTCGCGCAGATCGGCGGCATCTCCGACCTGCCGATGGACGATATGGTCTATCGCGAGGCCGACCGCAAGGCGATCCTTACGAACAATCTGCCGTGCATTGACGCCGCCGCAGCCGGCCGCATGCGCGAGGAGATTCTGGCCGCGCGCGACGAGCTCGACAGCATCGGCGGCATCGTGGAGTGCGGCATTTACGGGCTTCCCGCGGGCATCGGCGACCCCATGTTCGACGGCATCGAGAACCGCATCGCTCAAATCGCGTTCGGGATTCCCGCCGTAAAGGGCGTGGAGTTTGGCATGGGCTTTGCCGTGGCCGCCATGCGCGGCAGCGAGAACAACGATCCGTATCGCATCGACGCCGAGACCGGCGAGATCGAGGTCGAATCCAACAACGCCGGCGGCATCCTGGGCGGTATTTCGACCGGCGCGCCCGTCATGTGGCGCATGGCCGTAAAGCCGACGCCCTCAATTGGCCGCGAGCAGCAGACCGTAGACATGGACGCCATGGAAAATGCCGAGCTCTCGGTCCAAGGCCGTCACGATCCCTGCATCGTCCCCCGAGCCGTCCCCGTAGCCGAAGCAGCCGCGGCGCTCGCCATCTGGGACGCCCTCCTCGAGGACGCCGCCCAGCTCTAACCCGACTCACCTGGGTTGCCTGTCAACTCAGCCGTTACGTGAAAGGGGCCTCCATGGACCTTGCTGACATCCGCCAGGCCATCGATGGCATCGACACCACGCTCCTCAACAGTTTTATCGAGCGCATGGACATTGCCACCGAGGTCGCCAAGTCAAAAATCGAGATGGGCAAGGCCGTCTTCGACCCCGCCCGCGAGCGCTCCAAGCTCAACAACCTCGCCAGCCGCGCGCCCGAGCGCTACGAGGCACAGACCATCGCCCTGTTCCGTCTCCTCATGAGCATGAGCAAGGCCGAGCAGCAGCGCTACATCAACGAGCTCAAGGGCATCACCATCTCGCAAAAGGCCCACGCCACGGCTGCAGCCTTTGACACGCCCTTCCCTCAAACGGCCACCGTTGCCTGCCAGGGCGTGGAAGGTGCCTATAGCCAGATCGCCGCGTGCAAACTCTTCGACGTGCCCGACATCGCGTTCTTTGAGACCTTTGAGGGCGTCATGCGAGCCGTGCGCGACGGGTTCTGCGAGTTTGGCGTGCTGCCCATCGAGAACTCCACCGCCGGATCGGTCAACGCCGTCTACGACCTGCTCGCCCAGTTCGACTTTCACATCGTGCGCTCGCTTCGCCTCAAGATCGACCACAACTTGCTCGTCAAGCCCGGCACCAAGCTCGCGGACGTGCGCGAGGTCTACAGCCACGGCCAAGCCATTGCCCAGTGTGCCGGCTTTATCGAGTCCCACGGCCTGCACGCCACCAAGTACCCCAACACTGCCATGTCGGCCGAGATGGTCGCCAACTCCGAGCGCACCGACGTCGCCGCCATCGCCTCGCGCAGCTGTGCCACGCTGTATGGCCTCGAGGTGCTGGAGCCCAATATCCAAGACTCGGACAACAACTACACGCGCTTTGTCGTCATCAGCCGCGAGCCGCGCGTCTACCCCGGCGCTAATCGCACCTCGCTCATGATCACCACGGCCAACGAGCCGGGCGCCCTCTATCGCGTGCTCGAGCGCTTCTACGCACTCAACATCAACCTCATCAAGCTCGAGAGCCGCCCCATCCCCGGCCGCGACTTTGAGTTTATGTTCTACTTTGATCTGGACTGCCCCTTTGGCAGCAAGGCCCTCGACGACCTGCTCGATTCCATCGACGACGTGTGCGAGAGCTTTACCTACTTTGGCAGCTACACGGAGGTGCTCTAGATGACCGATACCGCCGCAACCCGCCCCTACGGTGTGCTGGGCCGCGTGCTGGGCCACAGCTACACCCCGACCATCTACAAAGAGCTCGCTGGGCTCGATTACGTGCGATTTGAGCGCGAGCCCGAGGACCTCGCGGCCTTTATGACGGGCGACGAATGGGAGGGTACCAACGTGACCATCCCCTACAAGCGCGCCGTCATGGAGTACCTGGACGAGCTGAGCCCGCTCGCCGAGCGCATGGGCAACGTCAACACCATCACACGCCTACCTGGCGGTCGCCTGCGCGGCGACAACACCGACTACTTTGGTTTTCAGTGCCTTGTCGAGGAGCTGGGGCTTGAGGTCGCCGGCAAGAAGACTCTCGTGCTCGGAGCCACTGGCGGTGCAGGCACCACGGCAAGTATGGTGCTGGGAGATCTGGGCGCCATCGTTGTGCCCGTGGGTCGCACGAGCGAGGTCAACTACGGCAATATCGCGCAGCAGTCCGACGCCGCCCTGCTCGTCAACTGCACGCCTGCCGGCATGTTCCCCCACTGCCCCGACGCGCCTTGCACGCTCGAAGGGCTCGATGCGCTCGAAGGCGTTATCGACATTGTCTACAACCCCGCCCGCACGGGACTCATGCTCGAGGCCGAGCGCCGCGGTATCCCCTGCATCGGCGGTCTGCTGATGCTCGTGGCCCAGGCGGCACAGGCCGTCGAGCGCTATACCGGCCAGGTCACCCCGCGCGAGCGCATCCTGGACGTAACGGAGCGCCTGTCGCGCCATGAGCAGAACATCGCCCTGATTGGCATGCCTGGCTCGGGCAAGACCCGCGTGGGCGAGCAGATCGCTCAGCTCACGGGCCGCGAGCACATCGACCTCGATCGCGCCCTCGAGGAGCGCCTGGGCATGCCATGCGCCGACTTTATCGTCAAGTGCGGCGAGGCGGCCTTCCGCGAGCAGGAGACGGCAGCGCTGACCGACATCTCCAAGCGCAGCGGCTTGGTTCTCTCCACCGGCGGCGGCGTGGTTACGCGCGACGAGAACTACCCTCTGCTGCACCAAAACAGCCAAATCGTGATGCTCAACCGCAAGCTCGACGAGCTCGCCCACAAGGGCCGCCCCATCACCGCGCGCGACGGCATCGACAAGCTGGCCGAGCAGCGTATGCCGCGCTACCGCGCCTGGGCCGACTACATCATCGACTCACGCGACTGCGCCGCCAACACCGCCCATGCCCTCCTCGACACCCTCCCACCCGCTCTCTAACCAAAACCACCACAAAGGAGACAGGCACCTTTGTGGTGGTTTTTCAACCGCAAAGGAAGCAACCATGAAAGCACTCGTCATTAACGGCCCCAACCTCAACATGCTCGGCATTCGCGAGCCGGGCATCTACGGCAGTGACAACTACGACCGCTTAGTGCAGATCTGCCAGGAAGCGGGCGCCGCACAGGGCTTCGAAGAAGTCGAGGTCTTCCAGTCTAACCACGAGGGCACCATCGTCGACAAGATCCAGGAGGCCTACGGCAAGGTCGACGGCATCGTCATCAACCCGGCGGCCTACACGCACACAAGCGTCGCGATCCTCGACGCACTCAAGGCCGTCGCCATCCCGGCTGTGGAGGTCCACATCAGCGCCGTAGAGACGCGCGAGGACTTCCGCCAGGTAAGCTACGCCCGCCTGGCCTGCTTCGCCACCATCACCGGCGAGGGCCTGAAGGGCTACGCCCACGCGTTGGAGCTGCTGAAAGAGCATCTCGAAAAGTAAAATGCCAACCCCAACAAACAGCAGCGGCTTGCTCGCGCTCGGCTCCAGCAACACACAAGATGAAAAAAGCCCAGACCACCAAGCGGTCTGGGCTTAATAAACGATGGTGCTCCATGGCGGATTCGAACCGTCGACCTTGGGATTAGAAGTCCCCTGCTCTATCCAACTGAGCTAATGGAGCAAATAACCGCACGCCCAAGCAAGCACAAGCCTGTCAGGCGCAAGTAATTATAACCTAGTTGAACTGCTCGCGGTACGCCTTGCAGACCTCATCGACCGGGCCGTCCATGCGAAGGTCACCCTTCTCAATCCAAACGGCACGCTGGCAGATGCGCTCAACCTGCTCCATAGAGTGCGAAACGAACAGAACCGTCACGTCGCCGCTCTGGATAAAGTGCTGGATGCGGGCCTCACACTTTTGCTGGAAGAACACATCACCGACGGACAGCGTCTCGTCAACGATCAGAATATCGGGCTCGGTAATCGTCGCGATTGCAAAGGCGATACGCGCCACCATGCCCGAAGAGAAGTTCTTAAGCGGCATATCGACAAAGTTCTGCAGCTCAGCGAACTCGATAATGCCGTCAAAGTTGGCGTCGATGAACTCCTTGGTATAGCCGAGCAGGGCGCCGTTCAGATAGATGTTCTCGCGGGCGGTCAGCTCGGGGTCAAAGCCGGCGCCAAGCTCAATCAGCGGCGCGATGTTACCGTGCACCTTAACGCTGCCCTCGCTAGGCTCAAGAACGCCAGCGATAATCTTGAGCATCGTAGACTTGCCGGAGCCATTGGTGCCGACCAGACCCACAACCTCGCCGCGATGAATATCAAACGAGATGTGCTTAAGCGCCCTAAACTCCTCAAAGAACAGCTCGTGCTTGGCAAGCTTAATGAAGTACTCCTTGAGGTTGGTCAGCGACTCGGACGCCATGTTAAAGATCATGGTGACGTCGTCGACCTCGACAGCCAGAGGCTGCTCGCTGTAATCAACAACAGATTCAGTCATCACAGCACTCCTTAGATGTAGAGGATAAATTTGCGCTCGGACTTATGGAACACGGTATAGCCAATAATAAGCGCAAGAACCGCCCAAGCGACGCACATACCAAACGTCATAAGCGAGGGCGTAGTCTGGAACAGGAAGATATCGCGCATAAACTGCAGGTAGTTGAACATGGGGTTCGCATACATCAAGATACGCACGAGATGCGGCATTTGCGCAATATAGTCAGTCGTCCAGAAGATGGGCGTAATGTAAGTCCACGCCGTAATGACGACGCTCCACAGATGCATAACGTCGCGGAAGAAGACCGTAAGGGCAGAGAGCATCATGCCCAGGCCCATGCAGAAGCACATAAGCAGCAGCAGGCAAACCGGCAACAGAATCAGGTGCCAAGAAGGCATAACGCGGAACCACAGCATGACGATGGCGACGGCGACCAGCGAGAAGGCAAAGTTGACCAGCGAGAAGAGCACCTTCTGCACCGGGAAAACCCAGCGGTGCACCTTAACCTTCTTGAGCAGAGGGGCAGCGCCCACGATCGACGTCAGGGCCTGGTTAGTAGACTCAGACATGACGGCAAAGGTGATGTTACCCACGATCAAGTACAGCGGGTACATCTCGGGCGTCATTGAGCCATTGCGGCCCTGGCCAAAAATCGTCGAGAACACGATGGCCATGACGATCATCATCAGCAGCGGGTTGAGCACCGACCATGCGACGCCCAGAACGCTACGGCGATACTTGATCTTAAAATCCTTGGTAACCAGCTGACGAAGGATAAACGCGTCCTTCTCAAATTCGTTCTTAGCAAACGTCGCAGGCAGACTGCGAGTTTCTTGTTGCTTTGTCTGATCCGACACGGATGCAACTCCTTTACTCGTAATCGTTGACAAACGAACAGTATAGACCCGACGGCCATGCAAACGATTCGCGCAACAAAACTGGAGAACTAACCCACATCTTAGGATGCCAGGCCCAAACGGCTATACTTTCTAGGATTGAATGTATAAGGAGCATTAAGTGAATTCTGAATCCATCGCCGTCATCATCCCTTGCTACAACGAAGCGCTCACGATCGGCAAAGTCATCGACGACTTTCACCGCGAGCTTCCGCAGGCGACGGTCTATGTCTATGACAACAACTCGTCGGACGATACCTCACGCATTGCCACCGAGCACGGCGCCACAGTCCGCTTTGAGCCCCGTCAGGGAAAGGGCAACGTGTGCCGCCAGATGTTTCGCGATATCGACGCCGATTGCTACCTGATGGTCGACGGAGACGACACCTACCCCGCCGAGGCGGCCAAGGCCCTCTGCGAGCCCATCCTTAACGACACGGCCGACATGACCGTAGGCGATCGCCTTTCCAACGGCACCTACGCCGAGGAGAACAAGCGTGCCTTCCACGGCTTTGGCAATAATCTGGTCCGCGCCATGATCAAGTGGATCTATGGCTACAGCTTCGATGATGTCATGACCGGCTACCGCGCCATGAGCCGTCCGTTCGTTAAAACCTTCCCTGTGCTTTCCGAGGGCTTCCAGATCGAAACCGAGCTCTCGATCCACGCCGTCGACCACCGCTGGCGCATCAAAGACGTGCCCATCGAGTACCGCGACCGTCCGGAAGGCTCCGAGTCCAAGCTCAATACCGTGAGCGACGGCATTAAAGTCGTTGCGATGATCGGCACGCTGTTCAAGGACTACCGCCCGCTGAAGTTCTTCAGCCTCGTCGCGCTTCTATTCGCGATTATCGGCCTGGTTTTGGGCATTCCTATCTTTGTTGAGTACTTTCAGACCGGCCTGGTCCCGCGTTTCCCCACTGCCATGCTTGCTGCATCGTGTATGTTCCTCTGTGGTCTGAGCCTTGCAACCGGATTCATCCTGGATTCTGTGGCAAAGGTCGAAAAAAAGCAGTGGGAGGTCAACGTGTACAGCAAATACGCCTACGATGACCAGCCCGGCAAGTCCGCCACCGAGACAAGCGAGAGGTAGATCTTCCGCAGAATACTATTGGCACCACTGCGCAGATAGCCACCAACAAGAAAAGCCGCCGTTAACAAGCGGCGGCTTTTACTCTCGAAAAGTTAATAGCGGCTAGAGCGTCTTGAGGTACTCCCCCAGCTCTTCCTCCCAGTCGGGCATGTGGAACCCGACCGACTCGAGCCTGGAAAGGTCGAGCGCGGAGTGGACCGGGCGCGGGGCGACGGGACCGGCGGCGCTCGCGTAGTAGTCGGCGGTCGAAACCGGCACGACCCTGTCGCCGTTGCCGTTGGCGGCCCCGAAGACGGCGCGGGCGATGTCGGCCCAGGACCTCACGGCGCCGGAGCCCGTGCAGTTATAGGTGCCGTAGGGGGCGTGCGTCCCCAGCACGTGGAAGATGGCCTGCGCCATGTCGCGCGTGAAGGTCAGGCGTCCCAGCTGGTCGTCCACGACGGTGACCCGCTCCAACTTGTCCTCCGGATCGGCGACGCGGTCGGAGAGCCCCTTCATGGTCTTCACGAAGTTGCGGCCCTCGCCGATGACCCAAGAGCTGCGCATGACGTAGTGGCGCGGGCACCCGGCCACGGCGATGTCCCCCGCCGCCTTGGTCTGCCCGTAGACGGACAGCGGGCTGAACGGCTCGTCCTCGTCGTGGACCTCGGCCGTGCCGTCGAAGACGTAGTCGGAGGACACGTGGACGAGGGTGATCCCGTGCCCGGCGCAGGCGCGGGCGAGGAGCGCCGGCCCGGTGGCGTTGGCCTTCCAGGCGATGGCGCGGCCCTCGAGGGTCTCCGCTTTATCCACGGCCGTGTAGGCGCCGCAGTTGATCACGGTGCCGTAGAGCGACCAGTCGTATTTTGAGTAGGCCGCCGGGTCGGACATGTCGAAGGTGTCGATGTCGCAGAAGTCGAAGCTGCCGGCGAGGCCGCGCTCCTCGGCGAGCGCGCGGACCGCACGGCCCAGCTGGCCGTTGCAGCCGGTGACGAGGGTGCGCTTCGGCGCCATGGGGATGACGTCCTTGAGGTACGGGTGGTTCAGGTCCGCCTCAGAGACGGTGGCCTGGTCCAGCGGGATGGGCCACTGAATGTTGAGCTCGGGGTCGGCCAGGTTCACGAAGGTGTAGGTCTTCTTGAGCTCGAGGGACCAGTGGGCGTCCACCAGGTAGGTGTAGGCGGTGCCGTCCTCCAGGGCCTGGAAGGAGTTGCCCACGCCGCGCGGGACGTAGATGGCCTTGGACGGGTCGAGCGTGCAGGTGAACACCTTCCCGTAGGTGGCGCTTCCCTCGCGCAGGTCCACCCATGCGCCGAATACGCTGCCGCGGGCCACGGAGATGAACTTGTCCCAGGGCTCGGCGTGGATGCCGCGGGTGACGCCGCGGCTGTCGTTGTAGGAGATGTTGTTCTGGACGACCCTGAGATCCGGGATGCCCAGGGCGGTCATCTTGGCGCGCTGCCAGTTCTCCTTGAACCAGCCGCGCGAGTCGCCGTGGACGGCGAGGTCGACGACCTTCAGGCCCCCGATGCCGGTCTCGGCGACGGAGAGGTCCTTCTCGAATGCGATGTCTGCCATATGGGAAAAGCTCCTATCGAAGAGGTTCAGGTTGCGGGCGCC
>ERZ1673722.283-NODE-283-length-71484-cov-19.117137_pt1 | contig 71484 bp, 70 predicted proteins | sample MGYA00580222_ERZ1673722 | MGnify/ENA primary metagenome ERZ1673722 (study PRJEB41218, sample SAMN15661750) | gut metagenome | host: Homo sapiens | place: Canada: London | collected 2015-08-20/2019-03-30 | study: EMG produced TPA metagenomics assembly of... | reverse complement strand
CATTTTCATTCCACCTCACATAAGAAGAGGACGACATGTCATCGGTCATACCCGACACCGTGTCGCCCTCATTTTTCATTTTCTCTGCCGCAATCAGCGCGTGCTTGACAAGCAGCATTTCAAGCCAAGTACGCTCGTCGTATTCCGACGGACGCCCATTTTGGAGAAAGTCTTTCATAACTTCTCCCAAGATACCGTACTTTTCTCCCGCACCTTCTCCGCGGTACAATTCTTCTAAACTCATCTGTGCCATATCCGCCCCTCCTTTGCAGTACAAACATATACCACAAAGGTTTGTGAAAGTCCAGAGAAAATCGAAGAAATTTTTATAAATTGTTTAGCCTCAATTGCTCCGGTTCATTCAGAATTGTATTAACATAATCTTCACTATTAAACTGGTTATAGTGCTCTTCTAATTTTGCCTTTAAATGAAACAGTCTCTTTTCAGCAGTTCTAACTAGCTGGTCATAGGTATACGCAAATACTTCTCCAAAATCTTCTTGTGTCTTGTGAATACTGGTTGACGAATCGACCGAATCACCAATCACATATGCCTTGATTCGCGGTTTGGCATTCAATTTATTGCCTTTATATATGCTTTCCACATAGCCTTCTGCTTGATAAATCTCAGACTTACCAATTTGAAAACCGCCTTTTTTCAATTCGATAATTAGGATTTTATCTACACAAGAAATTCCATTATCATCGATTTCCTCTGTACAAGTTGCAGAAACTGTATGATCGGAGGCAAAGACCAAATCAGGACGTTTATTCCAATTGATGGTTGTCTCCTCTTTTAATTCACCATCAAGTAATTCTTTCACTACTGTTGAAAGCCTACGGTTAAATGTATAGTTGGGATTATCATACTCAATCCCAAATAACCAACGCGCCTGAGATATCAACGGATGCAACACATGCAACTCGTCAGTCCGGGGATCCGAGCATAACTTCTGAATCGCATCAATTACCGCTATCCGCGAATTGATTTCATCTAAAACGGTTTTAATATCAGAAACTGACCATTCATCCAGTATCTTATCCAAGTCGGAAAGAGAAGCATCTGACATCACTGACAGCTTTGCTAACAAAGATAATCCTCTTTCGTTACTTAAAACATTCACGAGAGATGATACGATAATATTAAGTTCATCTGCTTCGACCTCAGGTCTTTGTTCAAGATAAGTATCGAAGAACTGCTTAAGGCTATACACTGCAGGAATTGAAAGAGTTCGAATTACTTCTTTATTCGTCCTGACCGCTTCATCACGCACTTCTGTGGTTTTACCTCTATAATACTCAATTCGATACTTACGAAGGTATGCAGTCAGCACTTTATTTGCTTCCTGAACTTTTTCTGTTTTTCTAAAACTCGTCCAGTCGTATGAGATTTCATCAATTAAAAAGTCAGCTTTTACTATAACCACATGTTTAATGGCAAATTTCCTTCTAGCATCTTCGATTTTATAATCGCCAACAGTCCAAGAAGGTTTTCCAACAAGTCTCCCGTTCACCCATATGGCGATACCATTATTGGATGTAGACTTTTCTCCATCGGGAATCCTATATATTGCCGCACTCAATTCGCCGTACTGCGTAGACAAAGTAGTTTCTTTATCCGGTCGTAATGTGCTATGATATTCCACTTTTGCACCATTAACATATACCTCAAACTGTGGATCAAACATAAATTTATATCCTAGCGTCCTGCTAATCGCAGCGGGATCTGGGAAATGCTTTATAGCGTTTACCATTATTTTTGTGCCGCTTCCAGATTTAGGCTTTTGGGTATGTTTTTCAATAGAGAATGCAGAATTGCCACCAGAAACTGCTATTTCATACCTATTTAAGCATCCTTCTTTCCAAGTTTCTATGGCATAATATTCATCAAAGCAAACGAGAGAATGTCTTCCCACACCGTTTCTACCATATGCTATTCTTCTAATCTTCGTGTTATCTGCGGCAAGAAAATCGATATGTTCGCCTTGATGATCTACGCGATTATATGCTATAACCATCCACCGACTACGAAATTCTTCGTCAGTCATGCCACTACCATTATCCTCAATAATGATCTGCTGACCTTGTTTTTGCGGAATTGTTATATCGACACGAGTAGCGCCTGCATCCCAAGAATTGGCAACCAATTCAGCAAAAGCAATCGACATATCGGAAACAATATTAGGATATGTTCGTTCTATAAAATTTCTTTCAAATAACGCAAGATCACTCATTGAAAAACCTCCTTGTAATCATATCTCTTTGACCTGTTTCAAGATTATTTCATTAATGTTTTCTTTTTTCTTTATATAAAAAACGCCATTGCAATGATCTATTTCGTGCTGAATGATTTGCGCCGTCCAGCCTGTAAAAGCTTTGATTCGAGTTTGGAATTCGGCGGTTTTTCGCTGCACTTTAATGGTCTGATAGCGTTTGCATTTTCGTGTGGTGCCCAACAAAGAAAGACAACCTCTTCGGCATCATACGATCATGACTTTTTGATAATCTCAGGATTGAACATAGTCATATATGTACCTTCATTACCAAACACAATAACCCGCTTACGTACGCCAATTATATTTGCTACCATACCAACACAACTGTCCTTGTTGGCAATCAACGTATCCAGCAAGTACTGTACCACCTGCGATTCTTCTTTTGTCGCCTTTTCCGACTTCACGCCAAGAAAAATCGGATCGTGTATTACCTCTTTAACCATTGTAAACCTCAAGGATTCTTTTTAATATTTCTTTGTCTGCCGGGCAGAAATCATAGTTAAAAATCTCGCTCGGCGCAATCCACTTGATATCGTTATGTTCTAACTTCTGCGGCAAACCTTCGGCGATTTTTGCGTTGAACAAGGTTAGGTGAACGGTGATATCGGGATACTCATGAACAACATCCATAAACACATTGCCCACCGACAAGGTAACGGCAAGTTCTTCCTGACACTCACGGATAAGCGCCTGTTCTTTTGTCTCTCCCGGTTCTACCTTACCGCTAACAAATTCCCACAAAAGTCCCCTTGCCTTGTGCGACGGACGTTGGCAGATCATAAATTTATTCTCCTGCCATATAAGTGCCGCTACTACTTCAGTCATTTTTAGCACTCCATTTTGATCAAAAATTATGCTTTCATTTTAATTTCTCCTGTTTGTGGGTCCGGAGATGCTGTAAATCTACAGTGAGGATAATTACTGCACCCCCAAAAGGTTCCGTATCTGCTTTGCCGTTCTACTAATTTGCCCCCACAGTTTGGACAGATTCCTTCAATAAACGCATTTTCTTTTAAATCGTCAAATCTTTTATCGCTTTCTCTAATTCGTTGATTTTCAGGAATGTCAAAATCCGCTATTGATGCGATGCGAAGCCTTCCTGAACAAAGCATTTCATCATCTTTTTTTGATAAAATGCAATATTCGCAATACAAGCAATCATCCACAAAGTTTGCATAAGGTTTGCCTTTCCATACACGAGATTTTATTGGGCAATTATCAACGTGTACCGCAAATCCTCTAGACACTAACTTTCGTTTATCAGAAACCTTGTAGAATTTTTGCAAATAGCTTTGAGCTATAACATTATATTTCCATTTTTTCTCGTTGCTATTGCTTAATAATAGTTTTGTCAGTTCTTCTGTAGTAATTGTCTCATTCTTTTTGCTTAAATCAATTTCAATGGTAGAAATGTTTGCTTTTTTAAGCTTTTCAAGTTTTACATCATCAATACAGTGTGTAACAAATATTTCGACAAAAAACTGTCTACCTCCAGCATATATAACAATGTCCGGGATAATATCATTATAGCGTTTTTCTAATTCAACTCTATCAATATTTATTCCTCTTTCTTCACAAACTAGTTCATCCTTTTTATAGGAATCCGGGAATTTAACATATACTGGAGGTATTACAATCTTTTTTGCTTTAGATAGAATATCCTTGGCAGCTAAATGAAGGGAAGATTCATATCCGTATTCACAGTTATGCCCTGCATGATGCGCAAAGTGATGCATCATCTTTTCGCCCTTCTTGGCGACAAGTGGCATATCGCACGCTGGACATACACACCCACATTTTAATCCGCTTTCAACGTTTGAAATGCTGGTGATTATGCCATCTTTTAGTGCGTATGTCAGATTCAACTGACTTTTAACCATATTATCCAACCACCAATTTGTTTGTTTTCTTCAGGTATTTTGCCGGAATGGGGGCATCTAATCTCCATGTAATATTCATCGGTCTTGAACCGTTATGTGAAACATAATTTGCAGTACCAAGATAAGTATACGGTGCAGTATTGCCGTAAACATCATTCTTAAATTCGCGCACAAACAAGAGAACCTTGCTGTCGTTTTTGCGATGATTGATATACCGCTGACCGTCTTTACTTTCTGCATTAGTCGTGCTTTGACTTTGCCAATGGAACAGTGTTTCATTGATGGAATAATCCTGATACATGGTTGTAGGCGAGTAGTCTTTATTCGACTTGTTCAATGTGATAAAGAACACATCAATTTTCTTGTCGGGCAACCATTTCACACCTTCGCGAACAGTGCTTGGCTTCATAAAATCCATTGCAACAAGCAGTTGATCGCGCGTATAGGTACAATGCAGATCCAGCGGACAATCAAATCCGAGGCTGACAGGCTCATCAATAAAATCAATGCGATTGTAGTTATATTTGAGTAATGCAATCAGCTCAGAAAGCATTATCGGGCTATTTGAAAGAATTTTGAAGTTTTCGAATACTTCGTCCGCGTTCCAATCCTCAATCGTTTTTCCCCACATTGTAATATAGGACATCTGAAGCATACGCTTTTCTATATCCGAAAGTCTTGTAAGGTCAAAATGGTCGATATTTTCCAAAACACGCAGCATAAACACAATCCAACGTCTTGAATCAACCAAAGCAAAACGGCTGAGTGCTTTTGACATTACCTCTTCAATCGGTTCCTCGAAATTATCAATTATATCTGCACGTGCGCACAGACGAGAAAAAGAAGCAAATTTATAGATTGAGCGAGGATCCAAACGATAGTGGTCAAGAAAGTTTTCGAGAGTAAGTTTTAGGCCGGTATCTTCTTCAAAGGTTGCTATTCGTGCGACAAGACCGGCACTGTTTCCATAAGATGAGCGGATGTTATCGAGAATATATCTCGCCGCCTTCTTTTCAAGCTGAATATAGCATCCTTTCGGAAGCGAAATAAATCCATCCCTGATTTCACGTGTTACGCCTCGTGTTGTGTTGGAAAGAAGCGCTGCAAACTTATCTTCAAAATTATACTTTTTGTTTGCCTGTCCGATAAAATCAAGTACAGTCAGGCACTCTTTATCTTCAGATAAACGCAGACCACGGCCAAGTTGCTGTAAAAACACTGTCAAAGATTCTGTTGGACGCAAGAATAAAACCGTGTTGACTTCAGGGATGTCCACACCTTCGTTGTAGATATCAACGACGAAGATAAACCGCACTTCACCTTTTACAAGCCTGGCCTTTGCCTCTTTTCTTTCTTCGTCCGGCGAATGTCCGGTCAGGAACATCGACGGAATTCCGCGGCCATTAAAGTAATTAGACATAAATTCTGCATGTTCAACCGTTACGCAAAATCCAAGCCCCTTTACATCATCAATATCTGTAACATATTTGAGCAATGAAGAAACCACCAAGTCGGCGCGACGGTTTGCCGTCGTACCGCTGAGTGTATAAACCCGCGAAAGTTCGCCTTTATCATAACCTCCGGCTGCCCATTTTAAGTGATCCAAATCAACCGTATCCGTTACACCAAAATATTGAAACGGACACAGGAGCTTACGGTCAATAGCTTCGGGCAGACGAATTTCGGCAGCAATACGATTATTGAAATACGGCAAAATGCTCTTTCCGTCCATACGCTCGGGCGTTGCCGTCAAACCGAGAAGAATCTGCGGATTATAATATGACAATAGTTTTTGATATGTGGGTGCGGCGGCGTGATGAAACTCGTCGACAATAATATAATCATAAAAATCCGGCGACGTTTTATCTGTGAAGCTCTGTGAGTTGAATGTCTGTATGGATATAAAAAGATTATCTATGCTCTCAGGCTTATAGTTGCCTACGAACATTTCTCCGAAGTTTGCATCTTTCAGTACTGCGCGAAAGGTGTACATACTTTGTTTCAGAATTTCTTCACGATGAGCCACGAACAAAAGCCGGCAAGGCTTATCCGGGTTTTGCTTGCGGAAACGCTTGTAATCGAGCGCAGAAATCACCGTCTTTCCGGTACCTGTGGCGGCAACAACAAGGTTTCTGTGATAGCCACGAACCTTGCGTTCTGCTTCCAGCTTATCAAGAATTTCTTGCTGATAGGAATATGGAGAGATATCCATCGTATAAACTTCGGCATTATTATTGTCAAAGTATTTTTCGGCTTTTAGTGCACGTGCTAAACGTTCCTTTTGCTCCTCATTGTAATATTCAAATTCATTGGAATTCCAATAGCTTTCAAAGGTGGCTTCAATTTTGTCAATCGTTTCCGGCAGGTCCTTCTTTGTAACCTTTACGTTCCATTCAAGGCCGCTGGAAATTGCAGCATTAGAAAGATTCGATGAACCAACATACGCCGTAGTAAAACCGGTATCCCGATAGAAGACATACGTTTTCGCATGAAGTCTTGTGCGTTTGGTATCATAACTCACCTTGATTTTTGTATTAGGGAGTTTGCGAAGTTCTTCGATTGCTTTTACATCGGTCGCTCCCATATAAGAGGTTGTAATAATGCGGAGCTCTCCGCCGTTTTGTGTAAAGGTTGTAAGCTCATCCATTATTAAGCGCAGTCCGCTCCATTAATGAAGGATACAAGCATATCAATACGGTTACAGGATATAATTTCCTTCTTGAGCTCGGTAAACATCTGCGGCTCATGGATTGCACCGGTAAATAACGAGCTTTGTGCAATAGATGTTTCGGGGCGAATAATCGCTGCCTTTTCATCGAGGGATAAAATGCTGTTCTTTTTGTCAAAGAGTGCGAGCAACTGCTCGGCCCGCTCGGCGACCGTCATTTCATCAAGTTCGTTTTCTTTAGTTTCGTGGATAATCGTAGAAATAATACGGTTTGCCAGCGCTACTTGTGAACTCACGTCACCGCCATTGTCAGCAACATTATCAAGCCCTTTTTCTACAACTTCAGCAATATATTTTGCCAGCACTTTGGACGCCTCAGCACTATCAATGGGCACAGTAGTAGAAAGCTTGTCCGTAGTGGAAAGCTCTGTTTCTAATCCCTTATTGATAATTTGCTCATACAGTCCATCATGTAACATATTATAAAATGCCTTTCTTTTATTTTTCAATTATCTCCACTATATCATCCATAGTGCAACCAAGGGCTGAGCATATCTTTACAAGAACCTCACTGCTGACAACAGCGCCGTCTTTACCCATCTTAGTGATTGTTGCGATGCTGATGCCGGCTTTTTCGGCAAGTTCTTTCTTTTTCATATCACGGTCGATTAAAAGCTTGAACAATTTTTTATAGCTTGCGGCCATTGTATTACACCTCATACGCAGTTATAAATTTGGCATTTTACCATTTTCGTCATTATACCACATTTCGGTCTGAATATCAACTGCTTTCGGCATAATAATACTGCGATTTCAGCATTTGTCAGCTCTTAGCCACAAATCTGTCCTCTCATCCGTTATGTGCTATGAAACTCTTTCTATTTACTATAATGTGTTTCAAACGCCGTCTAAGAGTACATTGAAATATCAAGCAAATCATGATATAATAAATATGAAAATCAATAAAGTCTCATAGCTTGTATCTTATATAAGATCATAGAATGGTGGAGGTGCAAAACCGTGATTTCGGGAATGTTAAAAGTAGATGAGGCAATTTATGAAAGCAACAAGATTATTTGTCGCCAAATCAGTCGTTTGGGCGAATCAACACGCGGAGAGGTTTCTCAAGAAGTTTTGGAATCTTTGCGCCATTTTGTAGAACACATCATTCTTAAAGAATATGCTAACAGTGGAGATATTGAAGACACTCACGAGAATCTAAAAGCCGCGGTTAAGTACGTAAAAAACGAGCCGAAGTGAATACACTTATCTAGATTTCACCACTTCCTTCAAGTATCATCATCTCATCGTGTGCTCAAAGAACACAATGCCGAGAGACTCATGATAAGATACTATGAATATTTGTTCCGAATCAGGAAATTTCTATATGACAAATACTCTATGGTGGTACTCGAAAACCTAGAACAATTCCCTTTAGACACTAATGATGAACTCACAGAATACTATACTAAAATTGCTACCGTAGTTGATAGGTATAATGCTCCTATTCATGGCGGATTCCGTTACGATAGGTTTTACGTTCAAAAAATCAAACCATTTTTCATCAATAACAAAATATATTACGAAGTTGCATTTGTCCCTGCAAATGACAACGCAAGTAAAACCGACAGCATCATTGCTTTTACAGACATGGAAATTACCAGTTACTACGCGGTCAAGTTTGCTATAGCTGACAATAGCATTGAGATTTTTGATCAGCGTATGCCAATTCGTGTTATTGTCGATTGGGAGGTTAATATTCGCCCCTGTGAGTTAAAGAATTTCAATAGAATTCTTGACAATTCACTAAGAGACTACGGCTCAGCAGAACAACGCAATATCAGTCAATTCCTTACTAAAACAGGCCTCAGCTTATCAGAAGTAATAATGTTCTCCGATGAGGCCTTTGCTAAACTCAGAAGCCAACTTGTTCCTTCGACAAAAGCCATCCACTTTTTTGATTGTCTTGAAAAATGTCGCGATATAATAAAACAAAACGCACCCGGAAGCAATATACTGCGATACTTGTTGCACCATCTAACCAATCGTGTACTTAGGAAGCAATATAAAGATATCTGGTACTATGATCGTTTTGAAAACAAATACGTACATGTAGGAAAAAACAGCAATCTTTCTGATCTTTATTTGGACAACAAATGTATCCCTTTTGACGAGATGCCTTTCTGTTCTGGATTAAAAAATCACGTTCCCAGCTTATCGGATTTGTTTGATTGCCTTGATGTAAAGGGACGTGAGCACGAGCTTTTGGCTTGGGTCGTCCAAAACAATACAGAAAGAGAAAACATTCTATTTACGCCGCTCGAAAAAACGGAGGATGGCAAATATAAGCTTGACAACTTTGATGATGTGGAATCCCTGGTTGCCACTTACAATCAGCGGCTATACCATTCGGAGAAACAACAACTTCGCAAAATGGTTATAAAATATAATCATCTTTTCATCGAACATTACAAGGAAGATACTGTATCTATAATTAGGACGATAAAGAATCTTACCCAAAATGGTATAGACAATTATACCAACATGGCAAACTATTGGATGCAGACAACCAATCAAGTCAATAGTGATGAGAAAAAAGCTGCTCTACTCAACATGTTTTCTCACTCGAAAGTTGCTCTCATATATGGCTCTGCCGGTACCGGAAAATCATACTTGATTAATCATATATCGAACATGTTTGCGAGCAAATCAAGACTTTATTTAGCTCAAACCAATCCTGCTGTAAACAATATGAGAAGAAAAGTTACCGCATCTGCAAACAGTACTTTTATGACCATATCAAAGTTCACAAGCAACAAATATAAGGGCAAGACAACCTTTGATATACTAATAATTGATGAGTGTAGTACGGTAAACAATCAAGATATGAGAGAAGTCCTTGAACGAGCAAACTTCGAGTTGCTCGTGTTGGTTGGCGACACCTACCAGATTGAGTCAATAGAATTCGGAAATTGGTTTGATGCAGTACGGTTCTTCCTTCCTCAAACTGCAGTATGTGAACTCACAACACCTTACAGAAGCGAATCCGGTGCTCTATTGAATGTTTGGAACGATGTCAGAAAAATGAATGGAGATATTTATTATCTTCTTCAAACTTATGGTTACTCTACCGATTTGGACAAATCAATCTTTGCTCCGGCTAGAGAAGGTGAGGTCGTTTTATGTCTCAATTATGGTGGTCTGTATGGCATAAACAATATTAACCATTTCCTACAAGAAAGCAATACAGGCAAGGCAATATGGCGAGGAATACAACGTTATAAAGTAGGCGACCCTATCTTATTCAACGATGCGTCGGACAAGTTTTTCACTCGTACAGAAGAACAGCTTCCCGTGATTCATAACAATATGACCGGTCATATTGTCGATTTTCTTTTGCTGAACGAGGGGAAAGCTACAGAAGGAATACAGTTTGATATAGAAATAGATCGACCACTCATAGACATGGATATGAAGGATATGGATTTTACCATAGTTGGAACTGCCGCTAACGGTAACTCTATCATTCGTTTTGTCGTTAATAAAAATAAGACCACAGACGAAGATGACGAAGGACCTTCAAAAGCCATTGTTCCTTTCCAAATTGCCTATGCAGTATCTATTCATAAAGCCCAAGGTCTTGAGTATGATCATGTCAAGATTATCATAACTGATGAAATTGATGAGTTGATTACTCATAGTATCTTCTACACCGCTATTACACGAGCAAGAAACTCCTTGAAAATATACTGGACTCAACCGGTTGAAGAAAAAGTATTGGCTCAGATCAAGCCGCAAGATCATCAAAAAGATGTGGCTCTACTAAGACAAGAGATCAAATGATAAAAAAGGCGAGAGTGATCTAATAATGCTCTCGCTTTTTCTTTGTTTACAGCATCGCAGATTTTGGCTTAAAAGACTTGACTTTTTTCGGTGTTTAGAGTTACTATACAACCACCAAACGAACGCTCCCCGAACGATTTTTGTTCGGGGAGTGTTTTTATGACCACACAACAGACCACCTACCGTTTCGGAGCACTCGGAAACAGTGGAGATAAGAGTGCTGAAGAGCGCGGTTTTCCGAGCGGAAAGGGGCGGAAAAAGCTATTTTTAGCGGAAATTGCCTTCATAGGTCCGTTTGGGACCAAGATGCCGCAGGTTCGAATCCTGTCACCTCGACCAAACAAAAGGACTTTGCAAATTGCAGAGTCCTTTTTCGTTAAAGCTCGCAGATTTTTTAAATCTGCGGGTTTTGCTTAATCTTTTACAATCGTCAATTTGACGGCGCCTTTTGCAAATTACGCCTCCAAATACCGTTTCAGTACGTCCATGCGACGCTCGGCTTCCTGACGGCCTTCCCCGTACAGCGCTTTTAGTTTCGCCGTGTCCTTTTCCGTGTGCGAAACGTTCACGGGTCCCTGCGGGCGGATAACGAAAATGCGGCCTTCTTTCTCTAAGCGATCGATCTCCCTTTGCTGGGCGTCGTAGCGCGTCGGAACGGCGTACAGCGCACTCAAAAACTTCGGGAAATGCCGGAAATACTTCGCATACAAATGCAACATAGAGGGCTTTGTGTAAAGCTTGCGGTAGCCCTGCTGGCGCGTTAAGACCAGCACGATCTTCTCAAAGCCGTCATCGATGGCCTTTTGGTACGGAATCGCCATGGCACAGCCGCCGTCCAGGTACAGCTCGCCGTTCATCTTCACGGCTTTCGAGAGCATCGGCATACTGCTGCTGGCGCGAATAGCTGCCAAAATATCCGAACAAGAACTTTTTTCAAAGTATTCCGCCTCGCCGGTTCTTAGGTTCGTCGCCACGGCGGTAAAATGCTGCGGCGATTTATAAAACGTGTCAAAATCCATCGGCAGAATGCTGTGTGACAAATCGTTAAACAAAAAGTCAAAGTTAAAGATCTCGTGGTGCAAGATGAGATTATTTACACCAAGATACCGCTTGTCGTTCACGTAGTCGATGTTAAGCTTTGCGGAACGCCCCGGCTGGCGGGAAACGTAGTTCACGCCGGTCAAAGAGCCTGCGGACACACCGGTCACATCGGAGAAATATAAGTTGTGCTCCATGAAGACGTCCAAAACGCCGGAGGTAAAGAGCGAGCGCAGAGAGCCGCCCTCCAAAATTAAAGCACCGTTTTGCATTTTTAATTCGTCCATCACGTTTTCCTCCTTGACATATAAAGTGATATGTAAGTCTAAGTTTGCACTTTTTCTTATTATAGCAAAATGCCCGATGCCTTTCAATGGAAAAAGAAGAAAAAAGCGCGCAAAACGGGGAAAAATCCGAATCGCACTTGCACACTTTTCATTTCTGCGTTAAAATAGGCAGAGCGAAAATAACGGAAAAGAAATGAGGATAAAATTTTGAGGATCCGAAAGAAAAAGTGGGCACGTCCGGAGCTTGCCGCGTGCCCGTTTTATGTGCACGAGCCGAAAACCGCCGCCGGAACATGGGGCGAGCGCTTTAAAAAGCAGCAGCCCATCCATTTAGACCTCGGCTGCGGCAAATGCACGTTTTTGGCAAAGCTTGCGCACCGAGAAAAAGACGTAAATTTCATCGGCATCGACATCAGTGAAGATATTTTGGGCGTCGCCCGCCGCAACATTGAAGCGGAGTTCGGCGAGGAGCCCGTGGAAAACGTAAATCTGCTTTCGTATAACATTGAAAAGCTTGATACGCTTTTTGCGCCCGATGAAAAAGCTGCACGAATTTATGTAAACTTCTGCAACCCGTGGCAGAAAGCCGGCGACCACAAGCGCCGCCTGACCCACACCCGCCAGCTGAACACCTACAAAAAGGTGCTCGCACCCGGCGGCGAGCTGTGGTTCAAAACCGACAACACCGACCTGTACCTTGCAACGCAGCGCTATTTAGCGGAAGCCGGTTTTGAAATTCTCTGCAAAACGGACGACCTGCACAGTGAAGACGCGCCGGGCAACATTCAGTCCGAGCACGAGGTGATGTTCACCGCAGAGGGCATCAAGACAAAAGCCATTATCGCCCGCTGGAACGGCGAGCCGGAAACGCCCGGAAGAGTTTCCACAGAGCAGGCAGAAAAAGTGGAAAATACAGCCGAGTAAATTCACCCTTGCGCTCGGGCCATACGTGGGTTATACGCTCGCCGTATTCGTGCTACTTGAGGGGTTGCTGTACGGTTTTGGGCTGTGGTGGCTTTCGTACCTCTACATCTGGGCGATTTTGGCCGTCGCCGCTTGGCTGTTTCGTAAAATGGAAAGCCGCCTCGGCTGGGGGCTTCTGTGCGGGTTTTACGGGCTGATTTTCGGCACGCTCACCGCGATACCCGTGCTCATTTTAAGCGGCCCCGCGGCAACGCTGGCGTATATCATCAGCGGTATCCCGTTCGACCTTGTCCACGGTGTCTCGAACTTTCTCCTTGCCTTTTTGCTCCTGCCTACCCTCCGTCGCATCTTAGCGCGCCTGACGAGATCGCTGAACATGGGCACACTGTATTTTGAATAATTATACGTAAAAAGCACGCAGATTTTGAAACACTGCGTGCTTTTGCTTTAAAAATTTTGAATTTACGCTCTGGTCAGGTCAAACCGTTTGATGAGGCGCATGGGATAGGTGTAGATCTCCAGCGCGGTAACTTCGGCTTGGGTAAAAACATCATTTTGGAAGACGAGCTCGAGCGCGTCCTGCAGCTCCGTAACGCGTACAACGCTGAGCGTACAGTGGATGACGGGCTTGTCCTCCGAAACGGCGGAGAAGCTGCCGATGCCTTTGCAGAACGACTCGTATTTTTCGTGGAACGCATAGTAAAAATCGACAAAAGGCTTTGCGTGTACCGGGTTCAGGCACAGCACGGCGGTTTCGCGGTGCGTGGCATACGGCGGCAGAAGGCTCACAGAGCCGAACGTCAACTTTTGGCGCGTGTGCTCGCGGACGAACTCCCCTGTCCAGTCGCAGAGCGCTTCGGCATCGAGATTTTCATACGCCGCAAGCGTGATATGCGGCGGCCACTCGGAAGACGCATAGCCCGCGTTTGTCATCTCGCGGCGCAGCGCAATCAGTTTTTCTTCTGTATTTTTATCAAAGCGGGCAAGCACAACGTATCGGTTCATCGATCATAGCTCCTTTCAAGGCTTCTGTTATCCGAACAGGCGCTTTAGGTGTTCGGCGGAAAAAATGGGGTCTTTGTGCAGGGCATCGAGTGCCATTTCCATGTTTTCGGCGCTGTATTCCACCTGCTTGGAGTAGTCTTTCGTGCAGACGATGCGGTCCCACGGGGTGAATTCGCCGGTATCACGCAGGCACTTTGTGTTCATCAGGCAGATGAACCACACACTCACAGCGCAAAAACCCACGCGCGCCGCGATGCGGCCGTCGGTCACACCGTGTGCAAAATGGCGGTACAGGAAATACACAAGCAGGTTTTCATAGCCGCCATCCATATCGTCGAGATTCGCCTGCAAGCCGTTATCCTCCAAAAGCTGCACGTAATCGGGCCACGTTTCGTCGTAGGGCTCCATTTCGGTCATCATGTCAAACAGCGCGGCGCGGGTATCGGTCTCGTCGGTCGTATCGCGTTCGGCAGGCGACATATTGCCGAACAGCGTTTTCTGCGCCTGCACGCCGAAATCGAGCAGGCGGTGCATGCGCACGCGCAGCGGCAGAGAGCGGTCCTGCACGATGGCAAATGCTTCGTCACGCAGATGGAACACAAGCGGATCCTCCGGCGCATTCGGCAGCTCGCCAACATTCGTTGTGATGAACGTGACGGGATTTTTCTGCTCAAACAGCAGTCTGCACGCTTCTTCACAGCAAAGGCCCACGCCCATTTCCACGCGGCCGCCGAGCTCCTCATAAAAGCGCGGGTGTTCGCGGCAAATCTCGCACAAAGCATCATCGCCAAGCTTTAAGATAAGCTCGCAGAGGTTGTCGTCATCGAGGAACGGGCAACGCTCGTTTTCGCCGAGGCGGAAGCACACCGTGCCGTCCGGCAGGTCGCACAGCTCTTCGCGCAGGCGGTCGCCGAGCTCTCCTTCTAAATTTTCGTAATATTCAACGGTATCGGGATCAACGTCGATTTCCCAGCCGGCGCAGCAGGTATCGGAACATGCGGCGGCCGTGCAGTGAAACGCGTCGTAAAAATTCGGTTTGATAAATTTCATTTTGCTTTTATGTACTTTACTTCTCTTTCTCATCGGTTTCAGTCGGCGCTGCATCGGGCTTTGGCAGCGTGACTTTTCTTTCAAATATAGGCTTCATGTGCGTGGTGAAGATGCGGCGCTCCGGTTCCGGCAGCGCATTCCCCGCTTCCACGCGCTCAATCAAGAGCTTAGCGGCTGCCTCGGAAAAATCGATCATAGACGGTAAATACTGCATGGAGTAGTCGAAGTTCGGCAGCGTGTTGTCATCGTCAAGGCCGGTCAGGTACACGTCCTCCGGCACGCGCAGTCCTGCAGAATGCAGCGCTTGCAGCATGGTATAATCCCAGCCGCGCACAAAGTTGATGATCGCCTTCGGCGGGACATCCCGACGGGCAACGTCATGCAAAAACGCATTCAGCGGTTTCGTATCTTCAATCGGCGCAAGGAAAATATTCTCCTGCGGCACCGTAACGCCGAACTCCTTGCAGGCGTCCCGGAAGCCGCGCAGACGGTCGCGACCCGGTCCGTATATGGGCGGGTCTGCCATATACGCAATATTGCGGTAGCCGCGCGCGAGCACGTCTTTTGTAACCTCATAACAAGCGGTATAGTTATCGATATACACGCCGTCGCAGTGGATTCCTTCAATCTCACGGTCTACGCACACAACGGGCGTGCCTGTGCTGCGGATTTGGTCGAGATACTCCTTGTTGCTACCCTCGTCGCCGTCCACGGGCACGATGAGCAGCGCGGCGATCTTATACGAAAGCAGATCGTCAATGAGCTCTTTTTCACGCTTTAAGTTTTCGTCGGAATTACACAGCAGCAGACGGTAACCGTACCGCTCCATAACGCGGTCTGCAATGTAATACATCCGGCTGAAAAACGGTGCAAAGATCTGCGGCACGATCACGCCGATCATGCGCGAACGGCTTTTGGAAAGACACACCGCAATAGCGCTGGGCGAATAATGCAGCGCTTCCATGGCTTCTTCCACGCGGCGGCGGGCGTCTTCGCCCACATAGCCATTGTTGTTGAGCACACGGGACACCGTGGACTGCGAAACCCCGGCGGCCTTTGCCACGTCCCGTATGGTGGCCTTTTTCATATTCTTTTCTTCCATAACTTCTTTGCACGGCAGTGCCGTGCGTTCTCCCCTTCGAAAAATGATACAGGTAAGGTATGCGGCCTCCGTGCCGCATTTTGGGTGTTTCCTGCTGAAATACTCCAAAATATTATTGTAAGTTTTTTTAAACGGATTGTCAATAAATCCGGCGCAGAAACCGCTTGCATATGGGCAAAAGGTTTGCAAAAAGAAGAATTTTTCATAGGATTTCGCACGGCAGCTCACGCCATGTGTAAACTTTGTATGACAGGACACAAAAACGTTTGACTTTTCGCCGAAACTTGGGTATGATAAAGGTAATCAAAATCGCCCAAAGTGAGACAGTGTACGGTCTCTTTCAGAATGTTGGCGAACCGGAAAGGATGGTTTATCATGAAGTGTTTGAACAAGGTGCTCACCATTATCGGCTGCATCACCGCTGCCGTTGCCGTTGTTACCGCCGCTTTTGCCGTGCTGAACTATTTCAAGGAAAAGAAAGAAAATGCCGAGCTGGAAGCGTATCTTGAAGGTTCCATCCAGTAACGACCAAACTGATGTAAAAATAAGCGCCGCGGAGTTTCATTTCTCCGCGGCGCTTGTTTTTTACGCACTCACATTCAAAAACGAATCATTATTCATTGTCACACCTATGCAAAATCTCAAGCACAACGGGAAGCTGGGTTTCGGGGTTCTTTACGGGGCACTCGAGGCTCATGCGGGCGTTGTAGCCGATAAAGTGCAGCGCATGGAAAAATGCTTTGTAATCCGCGGTATCCTGCGGTGTCATGGGTACGCGGCCGACGGGGTTTGCGATATGCGTGTGCACAAGAATATCGCCGCACTGCTCTACCATTTCCGGCGTGCCGTTTTCGCTTATGAGGTGATAGTAGTCGCACAGCAGCTTAAAGTGCGGGTGGTTGACCTCTTTGACAAACTTCAAAGCTTCCGGCTGCATTGTGAAAATATTTGTTTCTTCGTGCCGCAGCGGCTCCAGCGCGATGGTGACACCGTACTTTTCACCGGCGTCACCTAAGATTTTTGCGACAGTTTTTAGTTGCTTCCACGCTTTTTCGCGCGGGAAGTTTTCCGGTACACGGCGGCTGCCGCCGCTGCCGAATACCCCGATTTTTGTGCCCGCCTGCGCCAATCGCCCTATGACGTGATTGACGTATGTTTGGATCGCTTCAAAATCGACCTTGTCACCCGTCAGCTTAATACTGCCCGGAAACATACAGTTTGCCGCCTCCGCGTGAATGGGTGCGGCTTCATTTTTTTGCAGAAAATCCGCGAACTGCGCCTCTGTCATCTCTGCAAGTCCCGCAGCGCTGACCTCAAGATAATCAAACCCGAGCTTTGCGATAAATTCCGCCTGCTCAATCGGCATACACACACCAAAACGCATGGCAACCCCTCCAAAGTCTTTTTCTCATTGTAGCCCGCGCACGCGGAAAAAGCAAGGAAAACACTTGCAAACGCGCATAAGTTTTTCTATAATGAAGGCAAATAGACTTCATTTGGGAGGCTTGTTGTATGGAAAAAATCAAACTTGGCAAAAGCGGGCTTCTGGTGCCGCCTATAGCCCTCGGCTGCATGCGTCTTGCGGGCGCAGAGCGCACGCAGGCAGATGCATTTCTGCACACCGCGTTGGAGCTTGAGCTCAACTTTTTCGACCACGCCGATATTTACGGCGGCGGTGCATGCGAGCGTGTGTTCGGCGAGATGATAAAGGACGCGGGCGTTCGCCGCGAAGATCTTATCATTCAGTCGAAATGCGCCATTGTGCCCGGCAAAATGTACGATTTTTCAAAGGAACACATCTTGTCTGCCGTAGACGGCAGCTTAAAGCGCCTTGGCACGGATTATCTTGACGTTTTGCTTCTGCACCGTCCGGACGCTTTAATGGAGCCGGAAGAAGTAGCGGAAGCCTTTGACGAGCTCGAAAAGAGCGGCAAGGTGCGCCACTTCGGCGTTTCCAACGAAGACCCGTACACGGTGGAGCTTTTGCAGAGCGTTTTGCATCAACCGATCTGCGCAAACCAGTTGCAAATGAGCCTGACAAACGCCACGATGATCGCGCAGCCGATGAACACAAACATCTGCGACGGCTTAAACCCGGTGCTCGATAACGGCGTGTTGAACTACTGCCGCCTGCACAACATCACCATTCAGACGTGGTCGCCGTTCCAGTACGGCTTCTTCGAGGGTGTTTTCATCGGCAGCGAAAAATACCCGAAGCTAAACGCAAAGCTCGACGAGCTGGCGGAAAAATACAACGTGACAAACACCGCCATAGCGCTTGCGTGGATTCTGCGTCACCCTGCAAAAATGCAGGCCGTCACGGGCACCATCAATCCAAAGCGCCTGCGCGACTGCGCCGCCGCGCTTGACATTACGCTCGCGCGCGAAGACTGGTACGCGCTGTACCTTGCAGCGGGCTACCGTCTGCCGTAAACTTTCGCTTGACAAATACGCCGCGCTCCCGTAAAATATGGGTATAAAAGGGAGTAGCAAACAGGAAATATCTGTAATGTATGCGTCAGCACGACGGTTCCCCCGTCCGTATACGTTGTAATCTGCGAGACTTTTATCATGCCGCGGCAGGATAGAAGTCTCTTTTTTTATTTTCTTTCGGAGACAGGATTTTGCAAAGGCGGCAAAAACATCCGAGAGGAAGGTATGAAAATGAACTTTTTAAGCGAGCTTTTCGCGAACGTGGGCAATGTGACGTGGCAGCACGCGGTAATGTGGTGCATAGGCGGCGTGCTCATCTACCTTGCCATCGCGAAAAAAATGGAACCTGCGCTGCTTTTGCCCATCGGCTTCGGTACAATCCTTGTCAATCTGCCGCTTTCCGGCGCGGTGACGCAGGGCGAAGAAGTGGGCGTACTGACGTTATTATTTGACAGCGGCATTGCAAATGAGCTTTTCCCGCTGCTCCTCTTCATCGGCATCGGCGCGATGATTGACTTTGAGCCTCTGCTCTCAAACCCGAAGCTGTTTTTATTCGGCGCGGCGGCCCAGTTCGGCATTTTCTTCACGCTGAGCATGGCGCGGCTGTTTAACTTTGACCTGCACGACGCCGCCTCCATCGCGATCATCGGCGCGGCGGACGGCCCGACCTCCATTTTTGTCGCGAACGTCTTGAATTCGCAGTATATCGGCGCCATCACCGTAGCGGCATACTCGTATATGGCGCTTGTGCCCATTGTGCAGCCGCCGGTCATCCGCCTGCTGACGACCAAAACCGAGCGGCGCATCCGTATGGCGTACACGCCCGGCTCTGTCTCAAAAACGACCAAAATTCTGTTTCCTGTCCTCATCACGGCTGTCGTCGGCATTGTGTCCAATCGCTCGGCGGCGCTTATCGGCTTTTTGATGTTCGGCAATCTGCTGCGCGAGTGCGGCGTGTTAAACAGCCTTTCGGATGCCGCGCAGAATGTGCTGTCCAACTTGATCACTTTGATTCTCGGCATCACGATCACCGCACATATGACAGCGGCGGAATTTTTGCGCGTGGACACGCTGCTTATTTTGGGACTGGGCCTCATTGCATTCGTGTTTGACACCGTAGGCGGTGTACTGTTTGCGAAAATCATGAACCTGTTTGTCAAGAATAAAGTCAACCCCATGATCGGCGCGGCGGGCATTTCGGCGTTTCCGATGTCCGCACGCATTATCCAGAAAATGGGACAGCAGGAAGACCCGCAGAACTTCCTTTTGATGCACGCCGTAGGCGCCAACGTCTCCGGCCAGATTGCGTCTGTCATCGCAGGCGGCATCATCTTAAACATGATCCATTGAGGAGGATAACGTATGTTCAATGTTCCCGCATTTTTAGACAGCTTACAATATATGGCAAAAGGCATGACCGGCGTTTTCCTTGTCATTGCCGCAATCATTTTGAGCATTTACCTCTTAAACCGTGTGTTTAAGGCAAAGTAAAATGGATCCGGAGCGCAAAAGATAAGTTTGTCCTCGTCGGCTTCAAAGAAGCCGAGTGGACGAAAAGGATGAAAAAGGGATGCGTGCTGTCAGACAAATTTCCTTTTTCGAACCATGAGCAAGCGCCGCAGAGTTTCCGTTCTCTGCGGCGCTTGTTTTTTACGGTTTTTCTTTCGGCTTTGCGATGGCGGCCATTAGGCAGCTGAAGAAGACGGCTGCGGCAATGCCGGCGGCACCGGCGGTGATTCCGCCCGTGAACACGCCGAGAATGCCTTTTTCTTTTACGGCGGCTTTTACACCCTCGCTTAAAAGATACCCGAAGCCGCTCAGCGGCACGGTGGCGCCGCAGCCCGCGAAATTCACGAGCGGTGCATACCAACCGAGCGCACCCAAGATCACACCGCCCGTGACGTAGGCCACCATGATTCTGGCCGGGGTGAGATTTGTCAGATCGATCAAAAGCTGACCGATCACACAGATTGCCCCGCCGATCACAAACGCCCTTACATATTCCATGTGAAAATCCACACCTTTCGTTTTATGCGTTTTCTTTGGGTTATTCTGTGCGGAATAACCCAAATTATGACGCGCAGAATAACTGTACAACATTAAAACAAAAGGAGAGTGCAGCATGAAAAAAATCGCATTTTTTGATACAAAACCGTATGACCGCACGTGGTTCGACATTCTGGCAAAGCACTATGAAATCGCGTACTTTGAAGAAAAGCTGAACCGCCACACGGCGACGCTGACAGACGGCTTTGACGCCGTGTGCGCCTTTGTGAACGACCGTGTGGACGCGGCCGCCATTGACCGCATGCACCGCTGCGGCGTGCAGCTTTTGGCACTGCGCTGCGCGGGCTTCAGCAATGTGGATATGCAGGCAGCAGCGGGCAAGCTGCGCGTGGTACGCGTGCCCGCCTATTCCCCACACGCCGTTGCGGAGCACACCATGGGGCTTTTATTGACGTTAAATCGCCGTTTGCACCGCGCCTACATCCGCACGCGCGATTTCAACTTCAGTATTGTGGGTCTGACGGGCATAGACCTCTACAAAAAGACCGTCGGTATCATCGGCACGGGGCGCATCGGCCGCGCATTTGCGGAAATCTGCCGCGGCTTTGGCATGCGCGTTTTGGCGTATGACAAGTATCCTGCGCCGGACTTTGAGTACGTTTCGCTCGATACACTCCTGCGCGAAAGCGACGTCATCTCCCTGCACTGCCCGCTCAGTGAAGAATCCTACCACATGCTCGACCGCGAAGCGTTTGACAAAATGAAAAAAGGTGCGTTTTTATTAAACACCTCGCGCGGCGCGCTTATTGACAGCGAAGCGCTTTTGGACGCATTGAATAACGGCACCTTGCGCGGCGCGGGACTGGACGTTTACGAGGAGGAGGCGAAGTTTTTCTTTGAAGACCATTCCGACACCGCCGTACAGGACGACACTTTGGCGCTGCTCATCTCCCGCCCGAACGTCATCTTAACGGCGCACCAGGCGTTTTTGACCGAAGAGGCATTGTATAATATTGCGGAAGTGACGGTGCAGAACCTCGATGATTTCTTTGCCGGAAAGCCGCTTAAAAACGAAGTGTGTATCCGCTGTGCAGGAAATTGACCTGCCGCGAACGCACACTTTTCAACCGTTTTTTACTTTTCTGTGGAAATCAGGGCTTAATATTCCAAGCCGTACGGCCAATCGACCAAGCTGCCGATGTCGTAAATATGCGTATAGCCGTAGGATTCGAGCTTCATCGCCGCCATAAAGCTGCGGCGGCCGCTCTTGCAGTAAACAAGAATCGGCGTATCGAGCGTGGGGATCTTTTCCTCCGCGGTGTCTTCATCAATGGTATCCACCGGGAAAAGCACGGCGTTTTCGGCGTGGCCCGTGATGTATTCGTCTTCGTCGCGCACGTCCAAGATCACGCAGTTCGGCTCGGTATCGATGATATGCTTTGCTTCCTGAAACGAAACCTTTTTATATGATTCTTCCATGGCATTCCTCTCGTCTTCACTGAAAAGCCCCGGGGCAGGTGCTCCGGGGCTTTGTTACGGATAAACTTAACTTAGATCTGAACCTTCTTGATGATCTCCTTGAGGCACTCAGAGCTATGTACAAGCGCGGCATGCTCGCTCTCGGTCAGCGGCAGGTTGAGCTTATTCACAACACCCTTGTGGCCGACGGTGGTGAGCAGGCTCAGGCAGACATCGCTGATACCGTATTCGCCGTTCAGCATGGTAGAAACCGTCATGTTGGTATCGATGCCGGAGAGGATGCACTTTACGATATGGCAGACGGAAATGGAAACCGCATAGAACGTTGCGCCCTTGCGCTTGATGACGTTGCCGCCGGACTTGCGCATGTAATCCTCAACGTCCGCATAGTTGAGCGGCGGAATCAACATGCCGTCGGTGTTTTCCATAGCCTTCTGGTATGCGTTTGCCGGAATGTTGGAGATGTTCGCAACGGACCACGGCACGAAGGAGCTGTCGCCATGCTCGCCCAGAACATAAGCGTGTACGTTCTGCTGGTTGATCTGGTAGTACTCGGAGAGACGTGCACGCAGACGGGCGGTATCGAGGATGGTACCGGAACCGAGGATGCGGGACTCCGGAATGCCGGAGCACTTGCAGAACGTATAGGTGAGGATATCGACCGGGTTGCTGACGAACAGATAGATTGCATCCGGTGCGTACTTCGTGATGTTCGGCGTGATGCTCTTGATGATGTTGACGTTCGTCTGTGCGAGGTCCAGTCTGGTCTGGCCGGGCTTACGGGCAATGCCGGACGTGATGATGACGATGTCGGAATCCTTCGCGTCTTCATAGCTGCCCGCGTAAACGGAACATGGCGTGCAGAACGGAACGCCCTGACGGATGTCCAGAGCCTCGCCCTTTGCCTTTTCCTCGTTGATATCGATCATGACAATCTCGGAAGCAATGCCCTGCACGGTGAGGGTGTAAGCGATCGTGGAGCCGACGCTGCCGCTGCCGATAATGGTAATTTTATTCATAGTTCAAACCATCCTTTTTTCAGTATAGTTGCAGAATTTTGGATTATCGCTTTGATTATAGTATATTCAGGGGAATAAATCAAGTAATTTTCGGCGTTTTGGGCGCATTCTGCGGGCTTTTGGGGATTTTGTCAAAGCTGTGTCAAGCCCGTGCGAAAAAGTGAACAACATGCACGGACACCGCAGTCGTATGGCAAAACGCGCATGTCTTTGTGGCGCTTTTTATTTATTGTAGACCTTTTCCATAACGTAGGCAATGTTCGCGATGCCGCCGTCCTCGCGGTGGAACATGCCGTCAAACTTGCGGGCATAGAGAAATTTGCGCCCGAGAAACTCCGTTTCGAACCGGTCGTCGTCATCGCTTAAAATCTCCTCGCACAGTATCAGCGCTTCGTCTACGATGTACGCCGGAACAGCCTGCAGACCGTGACCGCCGTAAAACTTGTCGATGCCCTTAAGATATGTCGCAAGGTGATCGAGGCTTTTCGCATACGTCTCTACCGTTGTGGAGCACGGCAAACCGAGCAGTGTGTTTGCGTTGCAGGCGTCGCCGGAATACAGAACGCGGCGGGCACGGTCCAGATAGACCATGGTTCCCGCGGTATGACCCGGCACGGCAATGGCCTCAATCTGCACGCCGCCGAGGTCGAACACGTCGCCGTCTTGAACAGGCAGCGTCTTCACTGCGCACGGCGGCACAACGTCTTCCTTTTTGGGCACAAACGCCCCCTCCGGCTTGCCGCCGCCCATCACAAATCCGTAGCGCTTGTCGACGTCGCCGTGCTCGTACAAAAGCGCAACGTCCGCCGGGTTCACATAGCATTCCCCGTACTCAAACGATGCGCCGGCGTGATCCACATGTCCGTGCGTCAGCACAAGCGTAACGGGCAAATCGGTACATTCGCGTACAAACGCTTTCAAACTGCCTACGCCTGTAAGACCATCGATAAGCAGCGCTTTTTCACTGCCTTCAATCAAATAGCAAAGCTCTCCGCCCAGACCGCCGATCTGCGTAACATTGTCAAAAATCTTTCGGCTTGTAAAAAACTTGGACAAAATAAGCGCCTCCTCCGTAAATTTGCGGCTCTGCCGCCTTTTTATAAAGCGGCTGCCGTCTGCGCCGCTTTCCTGCGTTTTTCGCTTTTATTATACGATATCGTTAAAAAAATGTCTATAAGGAAATCTCGGCTTACGGGACTTTTTACATTGCATTTAAAACAGATTTTTATCATACGGAAGTACTTTGCGGCCCTTCTAACGGTAAACCGCGCTTTTTATCTGCCGTTTTACGAAAAAAGGCAAAAAAGCTCTTGCATTTTCGGGGGCTATGTGGTATGATTATGTCTGCGTTATTGGAGTTCAAGGCGAATCTATGCCCACCAATACGGTTCAGGCGGTTTCGCCGTACTATAATCCTACGATCGAGGAGGTGTCTACTGTGCCCAACATCAAATCCGCTAAGAAGCGCGTTAAGGTCGCTGCCGCAAAGACCCTGCAGAACAAGATGATCAACTCTCAGCTCAAGACAGAGATCAAGAAGGCTAACGTTGCTATCGAGTCCAATGCTGCTGACAAGGCTGAGGCTGTCAAGGTCGCTGTTAAGAGAATCGACCAGGCTGCTGCAAAGGGTATTCTGCACAAGAATACGGCTGCCAGAAAGAAGTCCGCTCTCGATAAGAAGCTGAACGCTGGCGCGTAATTTTCCCAACATCGCAATGCATTAGACGACTGCTTTCGGGCAGTCGTTTTGCATTTTACGGCACTTTTTTAAAGCGAATATGTAAGGCGGAAGCAGGCTTTTTCGGTCTGCTTCCGCCTTTTTTATTTTTGTGCGTTCTCCTATTCTAAACGTTCGTCATACGAACGCTTCAAGAAACCCCTTGATAGGGTTTCTTGCGGCGGAACAATCCACCGGATTATTCCGCCTATCTTCCTGATCTTTGGTTAGGCAAAAAGATTTCGTCGTCTGCGGACGACGACTCGGGGCGTTGCCCCAAGACCCCACAAGCTTTTGAAAAAGCTTGTGCAAAACTTTATTCGTTCGCTCACCGGCAGAACTTTCTTACCACAACGACTCAATAAATACCATGGCGTACAAAAAGATGCTGAACACGGTCGTTATCATGCCGATGGTAAGCCCGGCGACGGCGAGGCCTTTGCCCCGCTGAAAGCTCTTCTTAATCTGTGAAAGTCCCAATGTAGAGAACACGATGCCGAGGATTGACAGCGGCGGGAATACACACATCAGCACAAGCGCGACGCACGAAAGCACAAAGCCCGCGACCGCGTAGCCGTTCATGCGGTTATTCATCGGCATCCCATACGGCCGGTAGGGCTGCACATACGGATTTTTCGGTTCTTCAAACTCCGAGTTCGGCGCAAGCTGTATTTTCGCTTCACTGCCGCAGTTTGGGCAGCAGCGCATTGTTTCCGGGTACACGGTGCCGCATTCATAGCATTGTACCATTTCTCCACCTCATTTTTGCTTTTTTCCCCAGTATATCGGGTTTTAGTAGCCTTGTCAATGCCCGTTTCTGTCCGCGACGGACGGGCAAAAATGACAAATTTGCCCATGTGAAAAGGATTTTACGATTTTATGAAAAAATCTTTAAATCTCTATTGACAATCATGCGATTATGTTGTATACTCTCATCATCACATAGAAGGAGATGAACAAAGTGGAGTGGACACTTCCCGGAACGGTGCTCTCCGTTGACGCAGACCGGCCGCAGGCGGCGGAGGAAGTTTTTTCTTCCCTGTTTTTAGCCGGCGGGCTGGCGCTTTCGCAGGTGACGCAGGTCACGGGGCTGGAGCCGTACATCATTCAAAACTGGGTGCGGCGCGGCTTTTTGGCACCGCCGAAGCAGCGCAAGTACACGCGCCGCCAGTTGAGCCGCATCTTGATGATCAACGCGTTGAAAAGCACGCTTTCCATCGAGCAGATCTGCAAGCTTTTAAGCTACATCAACGGTGCGCTGGACGATGAGGGCGACGACACCATCGACGATACGGAGCTGTACGGCGCATTCGTGCTGGTGGCGGGCAGCGTGCAGAAGCACGGCTTGACCTCGGAAAGCGAAATGAACCGTTTGATCGCGGACGGCCTTAAGGACTACAAAGAGTCGATCCCCGGCGCGAAGGAACGGATTGAACAGGCTTTGCGCATTATGATCACCGCGTGGCGCGCCGCGCAGCTGCAAACCAAAGCGCAGAGCATGATGAACGCGCTCTAAATGAGAGTGCAGATTTTGAAAAAGGAGAAATTTATGTTTGAGGAATTCAAGGGCACCGGGATTCCCATCCCAACGCCAAAAAAGCCGAGCAGAGACTTTTTAAAGAAGCTGCCGAAAATCGTGCTCATCGTCGTGATCGTCCTCGTACTGCTCGCCGCTGTGGCAAGCTCTTGGTACACCGTGAACGACAAGGAGCAGGCCGTTGTGACCACGTTCGGCAAGGTGACGGACATCACGGATGCCGGCTTCCACTTTAAGCTGCCGTTCGGCATTCAGAAAGTGGAAAAGGTCAACGTGAACGTCTACCAGAAGCTCGAGCTCGGCTACCGCAGCGTCGGTTCCGCCGATAACTTTGACATCATCGAAAGCGAAACGAAAATGATCACCGGCGACTACAACATCGTCGACGTGGAGTTCTTCGTGGAGTACAAGGTCAGCGACCCTGAAAAGTACCTCTACGGCTCGTATGACCCGGAAACGATTCTGCGCAACCTGCTGCAAAGTCAGGTGCGCAACGTGGTCGGCTCCGAAGCCGTAGACGCCGTTTTGACAACCGGCAAGGAATCCATCCAGATGCGTGTCAAAGAGCTTGTATCCGAAATTTTGCAGGAATACGACATCGGTTTGACGCTTGTAGACGTAAAAATTCAGGACTCCGACCCACCGACCGATGAGGTCACAGAAGCGTTTAAGGCCGTGGAGACCGCAAAGCAGCAGGCAGAGACCGTGCGCAATGAGGCGCGCGCCTACCAGAACGCACAGCTCCCGCAGGCGGAAGCCAAAGCCGACGAGCTGCTGCGTAACGCCGAATATTTGAAGCAGAAGCGCATCAACGAAGCGACGGAGCAGGTCGCGATGTTCGAAGCCATGTACAAGGAGTACAGCCAGAACCCGGGTATCACGCGCTCCAGAATGTACTATGAAGCCATTTCCGAAGCCCTGCCGGACGTGAAGGTGTATATCGATACCTCCGGCGAAAACGGCGTGCAGAAGGTGCTGCCGCTTGAAAGCTTCACACAGGGCGATGTGACTACGACCGCCCCCGAAAAAGGAGAAGAATGACCGATGAAAAAGAAAACCGTGATCCTCTTGGCCGTGCTTATACTGGCGGCTGTGTGCCTCTTTAATTCCGTGTACACCGTGGAGGAAAACGAATACGGCTGCACCGTGCGGCTCTCTAAAATCATCTCGACGACCGATGAGCCGGGCCTGCACTTTAAAGTGCCGTTTTTGGACAGCGTGAAGTCCTTCCCGAAAGCCACCATGCTGTATGATATTCCGCCGAGCGAAGTGCTGACCGCCGACAAGCAGAACATGACCGTGGACTGCTACGTGCTGTGGAGCGTCTCCGACCCGCTGAAATTTTACCAATCGCTCGGCAACACGAGCGTTGCTGAGGAACGCTTAAACGCGCTGACCTACAACGCCCTCAAAACCGTAATGGGCACGCTTTCGCAGTCAAACATCATCAATATGGACGACGGCGCAGCGCGAAACGACATTTACGAGGGCATTACCACAAGCGTCGATACGCTTGCCGCAAACTACGGCATCAAGGTCGAGGACGTGAAAATCAAGCGCTTTGACCTGCCGGAGGCAAACGAAAGCGCCGTTTATGCCCGCATGATCTCCGAACGCCAGCAGATTGCGGAAAAATACACCGCAGACGGCAACTACGAAGCATCGCTCATCCGCAATGATGTCGATAAGCAGGTGAACATCATTGTCTCGAACGCGGAGGCTGAAGCCGCAAAATTGCAGGCTGAGGGCGAAGCCGAATACATGCGACTGCTCGGCAAAGCGTACAATACCGAGGATAAGCAGGAGTTCTACAAATTCACGCAGGCGCTTGAAGCCTTAAAGAGCACCTTAAACGGCGACGAGAAGACCATTATCTTAGGCAAGGATTCGGACTTGGCACAGATTTTGACGAATCCGTAAAGCCTGATAGCCACCCCGGCAAAACCGGGGTGGCTATTCCCATATAAACGAGAACGGCACAGCCCGGGAGGAAGCCCAAGGCTGTGCCGTTCTCTATTCAAATCACATAGGAGTCTTATGATCTCAAATTATTCATCGAAGATGGAGACGATCTCGCCGTCTAAGATGCGGTTCATGTTCTTCACCGCGCAGAAGTTGCCGCACATGCTGCACGTGTCTTCCTTCTCCGGGCGGGAGGATTCGCGGTAGCGGCGCGCCTTTTCGGGGTCGATTGCGAGGTCGAACATCGCGTTCCAGTCAAGCTTCTTTCTGGCAACTGCCATTTCGTTGTCCCAATCCATCGCGTGCGGAACACCCTTTGCGATGTCAGCCGCATGCGCTGCAATGCGTGCCGCGATGATGCCCTCCTTCACGTCGTCCACGTCCGGCAGGCGCAAGTGCTCTGCGGGCGTGACGTAACACAGGAACGATGCGCCGTTCATGGCTGCCACCGTGCCGCCGATGGCGGAGGTGATATGGTCATAGCCTGGGGCGATGTCCGTGACGATCGGGCCGAGCACATAGAACGGTGCGCCGTGGCACAGCGTTTTCTGAATCTCCATGTTCGCCGCGACCTGATTGAGCGGCATATGGCCGGGACCCTCGATCATGATCTGCACGTCTTTTTCCCACGCGCGCTTGGTCAGCTCGCCGAGCGTGATGAGTTCTTCAATCTGCGAAGCGTCGGTCGCGTCCTGCAGGCAGCCGGGGCGGCATGCATCGCCGAGACTGAGCGTCACGTCATATTCACGGCAAATGTCGAGAATTTCGTCAAAATACTGGAAGAACGGGTTCTCCTCGCCGGTCATTTCCATCCATGCAAAAATGATGGAGCCGCCGCGGGAAACGATGTTCATCAAACGGCGGTTGCGTTTAAACTTCTTCGCCGTTTCTTTATTGATGCCGCAGTGGATGGTCATGAAGTCTACGCCGTCCTCCGCATGCATGCGCACAATATCAATCCACTCGCGCGCAGTGATTTTGCCGAGCGCCTTGTGGTAGTAAACGACCGCGTCATAGATCGGCACGGTGCCGATCATCGCCGGACACTCGTGCGTCAGCTTGCGGCGGAACTTCTGCGTATCGCCGAAAGAGCTGAGGTCCATAATGGCCTCCGCGCCCATTTCGACCGCATGATTCACTTTTTCAAGCTCCATGTTAAGGTCGGTGAGGTCGCGGGACGTGCCGAGATTGACGTTGATCTTCGTCTTCAGCATGGAGCCGAGACCGTTCGGCTCTATGCATGTATGCACCTTATTGCACGGGATGATGACCTTGCCCTCCGCCATGAGCGCCATGAGCTTTTTCGGCTCCAAGTGCTCTTTTTCGGCAACTTTCGCCATTTCCGGCGTAAAAATGCCCTTGCGGGCGGCATCCATCTGCGTTGTGTATTCCATTTTCTGTTCCTTTCCTAATGCGTGTTTCGGAACAAAAGAAAAGGGCATGTGATAATGACACATACCCGGATATTTCCGTTCCCTACGTTGGCATTATCCAAACCAGGTTATTCGGGTCGAGGGTCACACCCTCCTCTCAGCCCGTATACGAGCACCCCGTTTATTATTTTTTGCGTTTTCCGCCTACTTACTCTACCACGCCAAGTGCGTTTTGTCAAGATTTTGCCTGTGTTCTCGACTTAGTGTCCGTGCACGTTGATCTCTTTCTCGCTCAATTTCGAATAAATAAGCTGCTGTCCGGAATAAAGGCTGAAATAGCCCGAAAACAGGAAGCTTACAAGCGCCGCGATCATGCAGAACAGTGCGCTTTCGCCGCCGAAGAGCTCTACGCTGAGCAGAATTGTCGCAATGGGGCAGTTCGTCACACCGCAGAACAGCGCCGCTATGCCGATGGCCGCACCGAACGCGGGACTCAGACCGACAAGCAGCGCCAGCGTACCGCCGAGCGTGGCACCGATGAACAGCGTGGGCACGATCTCGCCGCCCTTAAAGCCTGCGCCGATCGTGATGGAGGTAAAGATCATCTTGAGCAAGAATGCCTCGGGACGCACGACGCCCTCTTCAAAAATGCGCTCGATGACGTCCATACCGCCGCCGTTATACGCGCGCGTACCGACAAGCAATGTGAGCAAAATCACCACAACGCCGCCGACCGCCGCGCGGAGAAATTCGTTTTTAAAAAGCTTTTTGAAGAGCTTTGCGCCGCTGTGCATCGCCCAGCAGAACAGCATACTGGCAACCGCACACAAAATGGCGATGACGAGTACACGCCACATTGTGGAAATGTCAAATGCCGGGACATTTTCGACGAGAAAATGCTCCGGGGCAACGCCCATAACCAGCGCCAGTGCATAGGCAGACGCAGAGGACACGATGCACGGGAACAGCGCCGAGGTGCAGAAGCGGCCGACGCTGACGACCTCTATCGCGAAGACACATGCCGCCATCGGCGTGCCGAATACCGCCGCGAACACGCCGCTCATACCGCACATGGTGAGAATGTGGCGGTCTTCCTCATTTAAACGGAACAGCTTGCCGAAGAACGTCGCCACGCTTCCGCCGATTTGGAGCGCCGCGCCCTCGCGGCCCGCGGAGCCGCCGAGCAGGTGTGTAATCGTTGTGCCGAGGAAAATGGACGGCGCAAGCAAAATGGAAACACCTTTATTGCTGCGTACACCCTCGAACACCTCGTTCGTGCCCACGCCGGAAACGCGGCAAAGTTTATAAACGCCCACAATGGCCAAACCGCCGACGGGCAGCAAATATAAAAGCCATGGGTTAGCGCCGCGCATGGCCGTTGCCCACGCAACGGATTTTGCAAACAGCGCGCCGACGAAGCCGCCAAGCCCGCCGACAAGCAAGCCTAAAACGCCCCACCGCAAAAACGCCGCAATGTACGCCCACACGTTTTCCGCAAGCGAGCGAATTTTCTCTTTGTTCTCCATTGTTCTTTCCTCACTTAGTTCATGTCTTTATTCACAAATAAAGTTTTTAATCAACTTTTTTTCAAAAAGTTGGTCGAGCTCCGCAGAGCTCGAAATCCTTTTGTCTACCAAAAATCAGGACGGAACTTCCAGTGGACGTTCCGTCCGTGGGAGACCCAATTAGGGGGTCTTCCAAAAAGGCGAAGCCTTTTAGAATTTACTTTCTCACAAACAAAACGCCCAGCGTGTTCGGGCCGCAGTGACTCGAGACCGTGCAGCCGGCATAGGTCTCCAACACCTCGTCGAAGCCGCCGCATTCCTTGATGATCGCTTTCACGTTCTCCACAATCTCCGGCGCACAGCCCGAGTGCGTGATGAAAATGCGATTTCGTCTCAAATCGTCTCTGCCCTGCAAACGCTCGCGCACATACTGTGCAATGCAATTGTCGATCTTGCCGCGGTACTTTTTGCCCACGCCCATTTTGCCGTCCTTCACTTCAATGCACGGCTTTAGCTTCAATAAATTCGCGCCGAGCGCCGCCAAGGTAGAGCATCTGCCGCCCTTTTGCAGATAAAAAAGCGTATCGATGACGAAGCTCGCCTCTACTTTTTTCGCCGTTTCGCGCATGAGCGCGGCAATCTCTTTGGGGTCCCCGCCCTTTTCCGCACGCTCTGCGGCATCCAAAACGAGCAGCGCGATGCCCGTGGAAAGATTGCGGGAATCGACCACATACACGTTTTCAAACTCCGCCGCAGCGGTGCAGGCGTTCTGGTAGCAGCTGGAAAAATCACTGCTGATATTGAAATGGATCACCGCGTCGTAATTTTCCCTGCATTTTTTGAAAAATGCCGTGTAATCGCCCACGTTCACGGCAGCAGTGCGGCACACGCCCTTGCCGGAGCGCACGTAGTCGAAAATCTCCTGCGGCGTGATGTCCATGCCGTCGCGACAATTCTGCCCGCCCTTTTCAATGTACAGCGGTGTAATGCCGATATTATACGTTTCGATAAGCTCCGGCGACAGATCGCATGTGCTGTCCGCCGAAATTTTAATCCTCATTGCAGAATTCTCCTCTCCGCTTTCGATTCGTTTTACGGTGTTTATGTTGTTTCAGTATACAACAGCCCGCGCTTTTTTTCAAGATTTCGCACCGTTTCCGGCATGATTTTTCCGTCTCTTTCATAAATTTTAAGACATTCTTACATTGCGCAAAAACGCTTGCATCTAAAGAAATTTTTCGCTACAATAAAATCACAAAACAAAGATGAGAGGAGACCGTATATGCAAGGTCAAAATTACAATCCCTACACCGGCGCACCGCTTTCCGGCATAGATCCGCCCGCCGGTTATCCGCAAAAAAGCCGTATCGCAGCCGGACTGTTCGGCATGCTGATGGGCACATTCGGCGTACACAATTTTTACCTTGGCAATACACAGCGCGGACTGATCCAGATTTTGGTCGCTACGCTCGGCGCGCCTCTCACCTGCGGTCTTTCCACAGTTGCCGTGTGGGTCTGGAGCCTTGTTGAGGGCGTGCAGATCTTAGAAGGCAAGATCAAAATGGATGCAAACGGCATCAAGCTGAAGGACTGAGAAAGGAGATCTTTATGACAGACGAAAAAAGCACCACCCCGGAGACCGCAAAGCCGGAGCCGACCTTGACGAATCCCGTAGAGCAGAGCTTTGCCGAAGCCGAGCGCCTTGCGGAGCAGGCAGAAGCCGCCGCAAAAGACGAACCGTGCTGCGATATGCCGAAAGCCGAAGAAGCTGCTCCGGAAGCACCGAAAACGGAGGTGCCAACGCCGCCGCAGTATCAGCCGCCGCAGTACACCTATGCGGCCTACACCGCACAGCCGCAGCAGCCCACCCCGCAGGAGGGCGCGGGCGACTACCGCCCCCCGCGCTACACGGAGCAGTACCAGGCGAACGCCAATAGTGCAAATTATAACAACCCGCAGCAAACCTACTACGCCCCGAACGGCCAGCCGCAGTATGGGCAGAACTACGCACAGCCGTATGACCCGCCGCAGGGCACCAAAAGCCGCATTGCAGCCGGTGTGCTCGCCATTTTATTCGGTGTGTTCGGCGTGCACAACTTCTACATCGGCAAAACGGGCCTTGGCATTGCACAGCTTGCCATCACCGTTTGCAGCTGCGGCACGCTTGCCATCGTCTCCGAGATTTGGGGCATCATAGAAGGCGTGCGCCTTTTACAGGGCACAATCTATACGGATGGTCACGGCATGAAGTTTGTTGACTGAGCTTGATTTTATACCATTGACTAAAATTCCAAAACAGCAAAACCCGATGCAGCCGAATCCAGACTGCACCGGGTTTTCTCTGTTCTGTTATGACGATATAAACGCGTTTCTTATTTGACCGGCAGCCAGACACGCATCTGGTTTTCGCCGCGGTTTGCCCATGTGTAATACGGGATAAGGCGGATTGTCTTTTCCACAAATTTCGGAGCCTTTGTGGAATACAGCGTGTCGATGTCCTGCTGTGCGCAGCCTGCGATCTCTACGGGCACAATGCCGCCGAGCGTTTCGGGCTCGAAATCGAGCGCCTTCGGCTCTGCACCGGCTTTAACATACAGCGGCAGCACCTTGCCGTTATCGACTTCCTCTGCGCAGTAGACGAGCGCGCCGCGCTGTACACACACCTTGCCGCTGTCCGCCGCGATCTTTGCGGAGGCGTACACAACGTGCGGGGTCATATCCATGGTGAGCGCAAGCGTATCGCCGTCTTTCCATGTGCGGGTGATGTAAGCGTAACCGTCCTTTGTCACGGCGTTAAGGTCAACCGCTTCGCCGTTTACGGTCAGCAAGCTCTTTTCGCTCCATGCCGGAATGCGGATAGCGACCGTCGTTTCCGCTTCGCCCTTAATCGTATACTTTGCCGTGCCGCCGTGCGGGAAATCGGTCTCGCAGGTGAGCGTGATGCCCTTTTCGGTCTTCACCGTGCCGCCTGCATAGAGGTCAATGAAGAACGTGTCTTCATTTTCGCTGTACGCATAGGAGCCGAAGGAAGACACCATGCGCGCCACGTTCGGCGGGCAGCATGCGCAGGCATACCACTGCGGGCGGGTGGGCAGCACTGCGCGGTGCGTGACGGCCTTGCCGGAAATGCCCGGTACGACCTCAAGCGGGTTCACATAGAAGAAACGCTTGCCGTCAAGCTGCATGCCGGCGAGCACGGTGTTGTAGAACGCGCGCTCCATCACATCGGCATATTCGCCGCGGTGCTCGTTTTCAAGCATCTTCTTCGCGAAGAACATCAGACCGATGGAGGCGCAGGTCTCGGCGTACACAGTGTCGTTCGGCAGGTCATAATCGACCGTAAAGGCTTCACCCATAAACGTGGAGCCGATGCCGCCCGTAATATACATGCGGCGCTTTGTGATGCTCTCCCACAAATTGCGGCAGGCAGCAAGCAGTGTCTCGTCCTGTGTTTCCTTTGCGACGTCCGCCATGCCGGTGTAAAGGTACACGGCACGCACGGCGTGACCCACGGCGTCCTTCTGCTCACGCACGGGCAGGGTGCTCTGGGTGTAGTCGGTATTCAGCTCCTCCGTGCCGTCCCAAACGTTCCAGCCGCGGTTCTTTTTTTCTTCCACGAAATAATTCGGGGCCTGACCGCGCACGTCTACAAAGTGCTTTGCAAGCTCCTTATACTTTTCGTTGCCCGTGGCGCGCCACAGACGCATCAGTGCGAGCTCCACCTCCGGGTGGCCCGGGTAGGCGCGCGTGTTTTTCTTCATGAATTGCTCGTAAATGCAGTCTGCACTCTTCGACATGATGTCGAGCAGCTCGCGCTTGCCGGTAACTTCATAATACGCCACGGCAGCCTCCATCATGTGGCCCGCACAGTAAAGCTCATGTGCATCGCAGATGTTCGTCCACATTTTGTCGGGACACTTCACGGTGAAATAGGAATCGACATAGCCATCTTCGTGCTGGGAAGCGCCGTAGAGCTGAATGGTCTCGTCCACGGCCTTTTCAAGCTCCGGGTCTTCGCCCGCTGCAAGCGCATAGGCTGCCGCTTCGATCCACTTTGCGACGTCGCTGTCTTGGAACACCATACCGTAGAATTCGTCCGGCTTTACGTCCTTGCCCCTCAGCTTTTCAGCTGCAAGGCGGATATTTTCAATGGCGTGGCTCTTTTCGATACCCGGGATGGCGTCGTTCAGGATATTATACTGATACGGCAGCACCTCCTCGCGCACGAGCTTCTGCATTTTGCCGATGAAACCGTTATCGGCGGAAAAGGATTTTACGGGGATACGTTCGCTTTTCATCTTTGTAAACCTCCATCATGAACTTCAAGTTGTTCGTACATCTTTTATAGCACATTCAACCGGAGAATGCAACTGTTTTCAGAAAATTTTTATTTTGATACGGAAAGTTCATGAAAAACGGTTGCAATTTTCACGCGTTGCAGGTAAAATCAAACTATAAAATTTTTTCCGAGAAAATCGAACCAAAAAAGGATGCGTGCCGCATGGCCATAAAGATAAAAGGGAAACTTCCGCTTAAAATTTGCAGCGTGCTGTTCGTTTTGTACGGTGCAGCGTCGCTTGTGGCGCTTCTGCTGTGCCTCATCGACCGAAAATACGTGGAGGAATACGACCTTTCCGCTTACTTTAATTCCTCTATGCCGGTGCTGTCCGTTGCGGGCGCGATGCTTGTGCCCGTTTTGCTGCTCATTGCGGGGTTGATGGGCCACGCCCGTGCAGACCGCCCGAACAGCATGAAGCCGTGCTTTTTTCTGGGCCTTGCTACCGGCGTCATCATTCTTTTCAATGTTTTGTACGAGATTTTCACCGGCGATGCGCCGAATATGCCGGAAATCTGCACCTATGTTCTCGACCTCGTTCTCCCCGTTCTCTACACGTTCTGTGCATGGCTGAACTGGAGGCACAAGGGAGACGACACGCCGAAAGCCGCAGATGCCGACCCCGCACCCGCTTCTAAATCCTGATCGTTCCCTTTAGATAAAAAACTCAAGCACGCAGAACTTTCGAGTCTGCGTGCTTTTCTTTTGGCTTGTCCGGTTTTTGAAAGGCGGTTTGTGACCGCCTTTTAGGAAACCCATGCAACTGGGTTTCCTACGGATTGAACGTCCCCCGGACATTCAATCCTACTCTCCTAGTTTTTTGTTAGGCAAAAAGATTTCGCTTTCTGCGGAAAGCGACGTAGGGCTCTGCCCTACGCACCCGCAAGTTTTCTGAAGAAAACTTGACTAAAGACTTTAAACCGCCGTTACCGCGGGCTCGTCAGTTCATCAGCGCTTTATAGATTTCGCCTTTCTTAAATCCGGAAAGCTTTGCGGCCTCCTTAGCGGCGTCACTGGCGGAGCTGCCGTTTTCCATCGCTTTTTTTGCGGCTTCTACGGCATCCTCTAACGTCATTTCTTTCTGTTCTTCCACCTTCGCACCCTCAATGACGAGCACAAATTCGCCCTTTGGGGCGTTCTGCTCGTAGTATTCGGCAGCTTTATATAATGTCGTGCGCACGCACTCCTCGTGGATTTTCGTAATTTCCCTTACAAGCGCGATGCGTCTGTCGCCGAATACCTCCGCCATATCTCTTAACGTATACGGCAGCTTATGCGGCGCTTCGTAGAATACCATGGTGCGCACTTCGTTTTTGACGGACTCCAAGTGGTCCTTACGGCTCTTTTTATTGACGCTCAAAAAGCCCTCAAACGTAAATCTGCCCGTCGGCAGTCCCGATACCGCCAGCGCGGAAATGACGGCGCTCGGGCCCGGCACAACAAGCACCGGCACGTCGTGCTCGGCGCACAACGCCACAAGGTCTTCGCCCGGGTCGGAGATGGCCGGCATGCCGGCGTCGGAGACGATGGCGCACGTTTCGCCCGCCAAAATGCGGTCTACAATGCGCCCGCCCTTTTCGGCCTTGTTGTGCTCATAATAGCTTACAAGCGGCTTTTTAATGCCGAAGTGGTTTAAAAGCTTCATCGTGACGCGCGTGTCCTCCGCTGCGATGAAATCCACCGCCGCCAAGGTCTCCGCCGCGCGGGGCGAAAAATCCGACAAATTTCCGATGGGCGTGCCCACCACATACAATGCACCGCGAAGCAGTTTATTTTCTTCCATCTGCACGTCCTCCCTCGTGACCGAATTTGTAATTCCCGTAAATTTCCAGCATTTCGGCGGAAAACCCGCCGTTTTCGTCTTCTATAATAAGTGTCGGCAGTACGGAAAGCCCCGGTTTGCCGCCGCGCCGCACTTCCAGTAAAAACAGAGACGGCGCGGTGTTTATCCTTTGCTGTACGAGCCGCAGCCTTTTCGGCTCTAAGCCGTAGCTTCTAAAAACATTCATTGCGTCCGCAAGGCGCTCCGGGCGCTGACATAGGCAAAATCGGCCGCCGAAGCGCAGCACGTCTCTGCCCGCTTTCGCGACATCTTCAAGCGTGCAGGTGCACTCGTGCCGCGCGTTTTCCATGCGTTCGTCCGGGTTGCGCAGCCCCGCGCCCACGGCCTTATACGGCGGGTTACACGCCGCAAGATCTAACGTTGGGTGCGGAATGATTTTTTTGATCTCCCGTATATCCCCCCGAATGACCTCGATATTTTCTTCATACCCGTTTTCCGAAACGGAGCGCAAGGCCTGCGAAAACGCCTGCTCGCCGAGTTCCACCGCCGTGATGTGCCGCGGGGCGTAATTTGCCTGCCACAGAAGCGGAATGGTGCCGCAGCCCGTGCCGAGGTCAATGCAGCGCTCTTTGTGTTTCGGTGCGGCAAAATGCGCCAGCAAAATGGTGTCCGTATTAAACGTGTGCTCGCGGCTGACGAGTACACGGCAGGCAGGCGCAAGCGGCTCCCAGTGCAGATTTTCCACAGGTTTTCTCCTTTCGGTTGAATTCTCACAAGCTTCCGATAAGCGTGGTCAAAAGTTTTTGATCGACCTTTTTTCAAAAAGGTCGCAGGGTCTTGAGGCAGCGCCCCAAATCGTCGTCCGCAGACGACGAAATCTTTTTGCCTGCCAAGAATCAGGACGGGAGAGGAAACGGTCCGGTGGACTGTTTCCTCGTGGGAGACCCAATTAGGGGGTCTCCCAAAGGGCGGCACCGCCGCCCTTTAATATCCGCAAGTTTTCTCGAAGAAAACTTGACTAAAGACTTTTAACAGCAAAAGAAAAAGGACTGCCGCTTGGGCAGCCCTCTCTTTTACGCAATGTCAGCGATTATGCCTGCTCCGGAGCGGAAACCGGGCAAGTGTCAGCGCAAGCGCCGCACTCGATGCAGGTATCAGCGTCGATCTCGTACTTGCCGTCACCCTCGGAGATTGCGGAAACAGGACATGCGTCTGCGCAAGCGCCGCAAGCGATGCAAGCGTCTGTAATTTTATATGCCATTTTAGGACACCTCCATGTATTTGATACCTACATTCTAACACAAATCCATGAAAATGCAAGCGAAAATTGCTTTTTTACAGATACGTAACAAAAGCCCGCCAAAATACAGGTACTTTTAGTTCTCCAGCTTCTTAAATTCCTCGATTTCCTTCTTATTCAGCTTGATCTGCCCGTCTTTCAGCACGCGTACGTCCTTCACTTTGTAGACGCTCGGCGCGGCGTCCGGGCTCTTATCGAGCCGCACGGTCAGTTTTCCGGTAAGCAGGTTCTGGTCGATAACAACGCCCTTGCCGTCCGGCGTGGAAACCACAGCGTTCACCTTCGGCGTGGTACGCAGCAGGTCAAGGTATGCCTCCTGCTCATATTTCAGGCAGCACATCAGTCTGCCGCACGTGCCGGAGATTTTCACAGGGTTCAGAGAAAGCCCCTGCTCCTTCGCCATTTTGATGGAGACCGGCTGAAAGCCGCCGAGGAACGAGCCGCAGCAGAACGGTCTGCCGCAGATGCCGAGGCCGCCGATCATCTTCGCTTCGTCGCGCACGCCGATCTGACGCAGCTCAATACGCGTGCGGAACATGCCCGCAAGGTCTTTTACCAGCTCGCGGAAGTCCACACGGCCGTCCGCCGTGAAGTAAAAGAGGATTTTACTGTTGTCAAACGTGTACTCCACGTCGACAAGCTTCATTTCGAGTCCGCGCTCCGCAATTTTCTTTTCGCACTGCGTGAACGCATTTTTTGCTTTCAGTTCATTTTCCGCCACGCGGCGCAGGTCGTCTTTTGTCGCCTTGCGAATCACTTTTTTGAGCGGCTGCACAATGGAATCATCCGCAACATCGCGGTTGGCCATCGCCACTTCGCCGCACTCTACGCCGCGCGCCGTTTCTACAACGACGTGGTCGTCGGCGGAGAGCTTCTCGCTGTTCGGGTCAAAGTAATACACCTTGCCCATGTTCTTAAAACGAACACCGATTACTTCTGCCATATTTATATCCACAGCCCGTAAAGGGCTTCCTTTCTTTCCGGGAAAAATCCGTATTGTTATTTCGACAACACGGACGATTTTTATTTCAAAACAGGCTTTATTTGCCCGCAGTTTCTTTCATTTCGGCGCACAGCGCCGTTACAAGCAGCGCCATGTTCGCGTTGCGCCGCCAGTATTCCGTGTATTTTGCCGTCATTTCGCACAGCGCCATCAGCGCTTTTAAAGACAGCTTGCGTCTTAATTTGTCGCAGACCTCACGCGCGGGCACCTGCACATTTACATTGCTTTTCAGCAGACATGCGTCGCGCAGCAAAAGCTGCAAGCGTTCCATGCTTTCCGGGAATAAGGGCTTGTCTTTGATGAGCGGCGCGGTCGCCGCCAAAAGGTCATGCTCCGTGCCGGAAACGAGTGCGTTTGCAATGTCTTCCGCCGTTTGCTCCGCTTTTGCGGCGCGGCCGTTTTCGCCGTCCGAAAGCATTCTGCCGATGTTGCCGCGGTGCAACGATGCAAGCTTTTCAGCTTCCTCCATGGGCATGCCGGTCTTGTTCTGCACGTAAACCGCCGCTTCGCTTTCCTCCGGCGGGCGCACGGTGAAAATCTGTGCACGCGAGCGGATTGTCGGCAGCAAAGCGTCCGCAGAAAGCACCGTAAAGATGAAAAGCGCGCCTGTCGGCGGCTCCTCAATGACCTTCAAAAGCTTATTCTGGGTGATCTCCGGCATGGGATTTTCCGCAAAAATGCAGTAGACGTTGATATCCGCTTCCTCCGGCTTTTTGTATGCGTCGCGGATGACTTCATCGACGGATGCGACCGAAATCGTGTTCGATTTGCCGCTGCCCGTAACGATGCGGATATCCGGGTGCGAGCCTGCTTTTGCGCGAATACACGCCGGGCATACGCCGCAGGGCGCTAAATCGCGGTTTTCGCATGTGCAGACCGCCGCGCGGGCCAGAATCTGCGCCAATGTGCGTTTGCCAAGCCCCGCTTCACCCTGTAAAAGAAGAGTATGCGGCAGCCTGCGGCGCGAAAACGCCGCCGAAAGCGCCGTTTTCAGAGCCGCATTCCCCGCAAAACCTTCAAACTGCATTAAACCTTCTCAAAACGGTCTACGTTCAGCGCGAAAATGGTAGAGCCGCCCACGGTAACTTCCACCGGGAAAGAGGAGTACATGCCCACATCCATGGTGGAGGTACTGGGCACAACCTGCGTTCTGCGGCGGGAATGCTTCGCGATGATACCGATGACTTCATCGACCTTTTCGTCTTCCACACCGGAGATGAAGGTGGTGTTGCCGGCCATCAGGAAGCCGCCGGTGGTAGCGAGCTTTGTGACGGAGAAGCCGCCTCTTGTCAGTGCGGAAGAGACCGCACCGCTGTCATCGTTGCTGACAATCGCAAGGATCAATTTCATAATATTTCCTCCTTATCGCGTTTTTTGAAACGCATATTTGTTGTTTTTCGGAGATCAGCAAAGACAGGCTAAACAAACCGTTAAAAGCCCCTCTATTCATCGCTTTTCTCTCTATTTATATTTTAACATCTTGTCGAAGAAAAATCTATACCTTTTTTGGCTTTTGGGCAATTTGTTTTGCAAAAACCTGCGGCGTTAAAACCAAAAGCGCCGGGACGTTCAACAGCGCCATCAGGCCGTTAAACGCATCACATACATTTAAAACGCCGAGAAACGGCGACATGCACCCCAAAAAGCAGGAAAACGCCGAAAACGCCATGTATATTCTCTTTTCCGCCGCGCCTTTTTTCGGCAATAAATACAGTAGCGCGTCCATACCGTAGCAGCTCCACGCCAAAACCGATGCAAACGCGAAAAGCGCCACGCATACGCCGGCAGAAAGCTCGCCGAACTGCCCCAAAACGAGCGAAAACACCGAAAGCGCCGCTTCCGGGGAAAAATCACGCACGGGTGACACCAGCATGCACAGCGCCGTAATTGTGCACAGCAGGATCGTGTCGATAAACACCTGCAAAGCGCCGAGTGTACCGATCTGCTCCGGAGTCTTATTTTCCGTGCGGAACGTCGCGAATGTACCGCTGCCAAGGCCCGCTTCGTTTGTGAACACCCCGCGCGAAATGCCCTCACGCATGGCTAAAATCATGCCGCATACGCCGCCCGCACCGGCTTTCAGCGAAAACGCACCTTTCAGCATATTCCGCACCGCGCCGGGGATATGGCTTCCGCGCAGAAGGAGCACCGCGGCGCACAACGCCAAAAACAGCCCCGCCATGAACGGCACAAGCTTTTCCGTGACGCGCACGGCTTTCGGCAGGCCGCCGCGCACGCAAAGGAGCAAAAGCCCCGCAAATACAACGCCCGCAAGCACGCGCGGCACACCCATGGGCACCAGCACCGACGATGCCGCGCCGGTCTGCGCCATGGTGCCCATGCCGAGCGCCGAAAGCACACAGCCTGCGGCATAAATTTTTGCGCCGTGCCGCCCGAACGCCTTCTGCACATAGCCGATCGCGCCGGGGGCGTTTTTCGTGCCGAATTTTGCCGCCAAAACGCCCTCGGCATATACGGTCATCATGCCGAAAAACGCCGCAATCCACATCCAGACGACCGCGCCCGCGCCGCCGACCAGGATTGCCGCCGCAACACCCAGAATATTCCCCGTGCCGAGCGAGCCGGCAAGCGACGCCGTCAAGGACTGAAATGCGGAAAATCCCCCACAGCGCTGCGTGCCGCACAATGCCCCGCGCGTCATGCCCGGCAGCTTTGTCACCTGCATGAACCGCCCGCGCAGCGTGAACCACACGCCCGCAAGCAAAATCAAAAGCAGCACGTGCGGCCCCCACAAAACCGCTGTCAAAACACGGACAAACGCCGAGAAGCTCTCGTTCACAGCGCGCAGTTCATCTCAAGGTACGCACACACTGCGCGGGTAAGCGCTTCGGCAATCACGGTGATATTATTTCTAATCCACGCTTCGTCCTCGGCGTTGTCGTGGTATGCGATCTCTACGAGGACCGCCGGTGCGCTCGTTTTCGTGATCTCCGCAAGGCGTGTCGTCGCCACTGTGCTCACAAGGTCGGGGTCGGGGTAAATTTTCCGCAGTTCATCGGCAATAAGCTCCGCCGCGCGCTTGCCGGAAGCGCTGTACGGATAATAGTACACATCCGGCCCGCGCAGCTTCCCCGCCAAATTTGACGGCCCGGCGTTCGAGTGCAGCGCCAAATGCAAATCGTAATTCCCGGCGTTCGATTCGCGTATCGCCTGCCCAAGCGACGTGTTCGGCGTGTTGCGCACAACGTTGATGCCGTTTTGCTCCAGCATGGGCACCATGTCGTCCGCGATGCGGTTCATCCAGTACTGCTCATCGCCCTCTGTCAAATACTTATTGTACGGCTGAATGGACGGGCTTAAATAGATTGTCGGCATAAGAACCCTCCTACATCATGCTTTCAAAATGTGTTCAAAAAACGACTCGCTGTTCACACCCGAGGGACGCAGGTAGCGGCCGAGGTAATATAAGCTTTCCGGGGCACGCGTAACGGTGCTGACACGCTCCTCACACGAAAGCGTAACCTTAAACCCGAGGTTTTTGATGATCTCCGGCTCTCCCTTACTCACTGCGCCGAACGGATACGCAAACAGAACGGGCTTACTTTGCAGGTTTTCTTCTGCTTTCTGCTGAAAAAGCGTCACGTCTTCGGTGAGAAGCTTCGTGTAGTCTTCCAGAGATTCCCCGGAAAGCTGCTTTGTGCCGAGCCGCGCACCGTCCGAGCTGTGCAGGTCATACGTGTGGTTCGCAATTTCCACCACGCCGGAAGACTGCATTTCGCGCAGCATATCCCATGTGCAGTGCGCATAGTACGGGCTTTTGTCCGGCGTTTCGGTGTAGAGGTCGGCGTATTTTCCGATGGGCGAAAGCACAAATTTCATGCCGTACCGCTTTGCGGTGGGATAAGCGTATAAGTAGTTATTGTAATACCCGTCGTCAAATGTCAGCAAAATCGGTTTTTCAGGCAGCGCGGCGCCGTTTTCCGTGTAGTTTATGAGGTCTTCGGATAAAATTGCCGTATAGCCGTTTTCCGAAAGCCACTTAAAATCGCTTTCGAGCTCCTCCGGCGAAATGACGTATTTGCCAAGGCGCGACGCGTCGTCCATAACGGCGTGATACATGATGACCGGTACGCGCACGCCGGGGTCCTCCGCCATGACCGTTAAGATCGCACCGAGCGCCCCGATGGTGCCGAGCGTCAGCGCTGCGGCCGCCATTCTGCGCAGCCACGCGGGCAAAAAGCGATAAAACGCACCGATGCTCGGCACACGATGCGAACGCAAGCTCAAAACACCGTACATCCCGATCCCTCCTTCGCGCTATGTATACGCGGAAAAAGATTTTCTTATGCAAAAAGCCGCCCCTACCCGATCATGTACGTCGGTGCAAAGGCGACTTTCCGCTTGGCTTTTCTATTTTCAAATCACGGGAAGCTCTGCGTTTTCTTCCGGCATGTCGTCGTATTTTTCGGCGGCTGCCGCTTCGGTCTCTTTTTCTTCTTCCGCAGCAGGATTTTCAACGGATTTTTCCGTTTCTGTGGAAACTTTAGGCTCTGCTTCTGTCTCTTTTTCGGAAACCGGCTCTTCCGCCTTCGGCAGGTGCGACGAGAAGAAAGCATACAGGTCTTCGTAGACCTGCGCACTGTTCATCTCGGTGATGAGCGCGTGGCGGATGCGCGGGTAAAGCGTCAGCTTCACATCGTGCCCGGTCTTATTCAATTTATCAAATACACGGCGCACGCCCTTGCCCATATCGCCCACGGGATCGTTTTCGCCGGAGATGAGCAAAATCGGCAGGTCTTTCGGCACACGGCGGTACCACTGGTCGGTGTTGATGGCGTACAAAAGCGTGCCGAGGTCGATATACCCCTGCACCGTGAGCGGGAAGCCGCACAGCGGGTCGTTTACAAAGCGATCCACTTCCTCTTCCTTACTCGTCACCCAGTCGTAATTTGTGCGGTTGGGCTTGAATTTCTTGTTGTACGGGCCCGTGGCAATCTTCTCGAGCGACGGAATTTTCGCCCGTGCGCCCTTTGCCTTTTTCAGCATATTGAGGTACGTGCGCTCGGCCTTCCACATGGCAGTCGAAATGCCCGCGCTGGTACCCATGAATACCACTGCCGTGAGGGAGTTGCCGTAGGCGGCCGCAAATTCGCGCGCGATGAACGAGCCCATGCTGTGGCCCATGAGAAAATACGGCAGCTCGGGATATTTTTCGCGCATAATGCTCTGCAAATTGCGCTGATCCTCGACGACATTATAGAGGCCGCCCTTTTCGCCGAAATGCCCGTAGAGCGCACCGGAGGTCACACTGCGGCCATGGCCGAGGTGATCGTTGATGACAACGACAAAGCCGCGCTGCGCCATGTATTCGCAAAACGGTTTATACAACGCACTATGCTCCGCCATGCCGTGCGAAATCTGCAAAACAGCCTTCGGTTCGCCGTCCGGCTCATACAGGCGGGTGAAAATTTTGTTATGTGCCGTGCTGGAATCAAATGTAAATTCGGATACCTTCATGCAGCTTAATCCTTTCGGTTTGTGATTTTTATAGAAAAGTCAATTATCAAATAATTACCGTAAACACGCTCAGCGTATGCAGCACGCTGCCGGCTAAGACAAACAGGTGCCACACGGCGTGCATGTACGGCACTTTTTTGCCGAGGCCGTACAGCACCGCGCCTACGGTGTACGCCACACCGCCCGCGATGAGGCAGTTTAATCCCACACCCGGCATTTTTGCCGCGACCGTGTTAAACGCCAGTACGACGACCCAGCCCATCATCAGGTAGCAAATCATCGAAACGACCTTGAATTTCTCCATATCGACGGCGTTTAAAATAATGCCCAGCACCGCCGCAGCCCACACGGCCGCGAACATGACGATGCCCTGCCTGCCCTCAATGCAGCACAGCGTGATGGGCGTATATGTGCCTGCGATGAGCAGATAGATTGTGCAGTGGTCGAGCACGCGAAACACCTTTTTCGCGCGGTTCACGTTTAATGCGTGGTAAAGGGTGGAGACCGTGTAGAGCAAAATCATTGTGCCACCGAAAATGCTGACGCTGACGACGTTCACAAGACTCTTTTCGCAGAACCATAATAACATAACAAGCGCCGCCGCACCGAACAGCGCACCCACACCGTGTGACACAGCGGAGAAGATCTCTTCCCCAAGCGAATACAGCGGCAAAGACAGCCGCATCCTGTCTTCCTTATGCCAAACCTTTCTTGCACCGTAACCGGCGTATGCCGTCTGCATATCCATACGTTTCACCCTTTCTCCGGGGACCTGCCCCGATTCTTTATTTTAAAACTGTTTTTTATTTTTCTTTTATATGGTTTTCAATACCAGATATATTCATATTATAATCTGCATGTTTCAAAATAGCAAGGGGGTATTTGTAAATTTTCTTCGCAGACGCCCCCAAAACTGTAATTTTCAGTCTATTTAGCGCTAAAAAGTCTATTCGGTTTCCTTGTTGCACGCCCGCCGCACACAAAACTTATATTTTCTAACAAAATTTTTGCTCAACACGATTGACTTTTTGTATCTGTGATGTTAAAGTTAAATCGCCGTCATACTATCTATGGGTTCGGAAAGCCGTGTCTGTTTCCGGGCTCATACCGTAAAAACCTGTGTGTTCATGGCGTTCGGCAGCGGGACACAAAACAAGCGGTTTTTGCGGCATACACGCTGTGAAGGGCTCGAAGCTTTGGCTTCGACCCGTTTTTCTGTGCCGATACTAAACACCCGGCACAGTGTGAGGTGCGCAAAAAGATGTCCATACCGTCGGGAAACCGCGCGGGCAAGAAGCAGCTTGAGGTGTGGCCGACTTCTCCTTTTTTGTTTAGACAAAATGCGCACCGGAAAGGCAACCGGTATATTGTGAAAAAGGAAAAACGCACGACCATTCTGCGGTTTTACTCCTTTACAAAGGGACTGCGCCACAATTTTGTGCTGGCGCTGCTCACCATGGCGATCTCGGTCTTCGCCGGGTACATGACACCGCAGATCATCCGCGTGACGGTAGACTCCGTCATCAACGACTCCCCGTTCAACCTCCCCTCGTTTTTGGCAACACAGATTGAAAACATGGGCGGGCGGGATTTCTTACGTCAAAATCTCATTCTATGCGCCTTGGCGTCGCTTTTGTTCGCGGTGCTCGCGGGCATTTCCACGTACCTTTCGCGCATGAATATGGCAAAGGGCTGCGAGGGCACCGTGACGAAAATCCGCAACACGCTGTTTTCGCACATTCAGCGCCTGCCCTACGCATGGCACAACAAAAACCAGACCGGCGACATCATCCAGAGATGCACGCAGGATGTCGACCTCATTCACAACTTTATCAACGACCAGATGATGGAGCTTGTGCGCGTGGTGTTTCTCATCGTCGTCTCACTCGTCCTGATGTTCTCCATGAACGCAAAGCTCGCGCTTATCGCCTTTATTTTTATCCCGATCGTCGTGGGGTATTCCATGATCTTCTTCGTCATCGTGGGCGACCGCTTCCGCATTGCGGATGAAGCCGAAGGCAAGCTGACCGCCATGGTGCAGGAAAACCTGACCGGCGTGCGCGTGGTGCGCGCGTTCGGCCGCGAGCGTTTTGAAAAAGATAAATTCAATAAGCAGAACGACCTCTTCTCCGACCTCTGGGTACGCCTCGGCCACGTGATGGGCGTCAACTGGGGCATCGGCGATCTGCTTTCCGGCATCCAGGTGTTGACGATCATCGCCGCCGGCATCGTGTTCGTCGTGGACGGCGCCATCACGGAGGGCGAGTACCTCGCGTTCGTCGCGTACAATTCCATGCTTGTGTGGCCTACACGCAGCCTCGGTCGTCTTTTGAGCGAGCTTTCAAAAACCGGCATCAGCTCCAAGCGTATTTTTGAAATTCTCGATGCGGAGCCGGAAAAAGATGCGGAAACCCCCGTTACCCCGCCCATGGACCGCGACATTGTGTTTAAGCACGTCAACTTCTCCTACGGCACTTCCGGCGAAGTGCTGCACGACATTGACCTCAAAATTCCCGCAGGCACCACGCTCGGCATTTTGGGCTCCACGGGCAGCGGCAAAAGCACGCTGACCTACCTTTTAGACCGTCTTTACGAGCTGCCGGAAGGCTCCGGCGAGATCACCATCGGCGGCGTGGATATCCGCAACATCGCGCTTTCGCACCTGCGCGGCAATATCGGCATTGTTTTGCAGGAACCGTTCCTGTTCTCAAAGAGCTTTAAGGACACCATTTCGGACGGTTCCAATCGTCACGATATTGAAAGCGTGCGCAAGTATGCCCGCCTTGCCGTCATCGATGACACCATCGACCGCTTTGCCGAAGGCTACGATACGCAGATCGGCGAGCGCGGCGTGACGATCTCCGGCGGTCAGAAACAGCGCGTCGCCATCGCCCGTATGCTCATGCAGAACACGCCGATCAAAATTTTCGATGACTCTCTTTCCGCCGTGGATATGGAAACCGACGCGAAGATTCGCGAATCCATCAACAAAAACGTGCGCGGCACAACGATTTTGATCGCCCACCGCATCACGACCATCATGAATGCCGACCAGATCATTGTCATGGATAAGGGTCGCATCGTGCAGCGCGGCACGCACGAAACGCTCTCGAAGGAAGACGGCATCTATAAACGCATTTACGACACACAGCGCTCGGCTACTTAAGCCGCGCACGGGGTATTTACCGATATGAAAATCAAAAACAAATCCTTACAAACGTGGGCAAAGCTGCTTCCGTTCCTTGCCCCGTATAAGTGGCAGATGATTTTAATCATCGCACTGATGATCCTCGGCGCCTGTTTTGACATGGTGCAGCCGCTTTTTTCCGGCTACGCCGTGGATAATTTCATCGAGCCGCGCACGACGGAAGGCCTCATTCCCTTTACGGCCGTTTACCTTTCCATGGTCGTCGTGCAGACCATTACAACCATTTTAATGGCAATCTACGCCTTAAAGGTTGAAATGTACTTAGGCCGCGACTTAAAGCGCAAGCTTTTCGACCATTTGCAGACGCTCGACTTTTCCTACTACAACACAACGCCCGTCGGCACCATTATGGCGCGTTTAATGAGCGATACCGGCAAGATCGGCACGGTTTTGGCGTGGAGCCTTGTGGATATTTTCTGGAGCTCCATGTACGTGCTCGGCTGCGTTGTCATCATGCTGTTCGTCAACTGGAAGCTCGCACTCATCCTCATCGCGATTATCCCGATCATCGCCGTCATCACGGTCGTGTTCCAGAAGAAAATTTTGGCAGTGAACCGCCGCGTGCGCGCCATCAATGCCGAGGTCACCCGTCATTATAACGAAGGCATCTCCGGCGCAAAAACATCTAAAACGCTCGTCATCGAAGAAAAGAACGACAAAGCGTTTGAAAAAGTCGCGGAGGACATGCGCTCCACAACGATCCGCGCCGTGCGGTTAAATGCCGTGTATATTCCGATCATCAGCTTTCTGACCGCCATCGGCGTTGCGATGGTCCTGAATCAGGGCGGCAACATGGTGCTGTTCGGCGACATCACCGTCGGCGAAATGACCGTGTTCATCAACTATGCTTTGATTATTGCCGACCCGGTACAGCAGCTTGCGCGCACCATCTCGAATTTTATTTCCACACAGGTCAACATCGAGCGTGTCTCCGCCCTTTTGGAGCGCGAGCCGCTCATCAAAGATACGCCTGAAGTCATTGAAAAATACGGCACCGCATTCGACCCGAAAAGAGAAAACTGGGAGCCGATTCAGGGTCACATCACGTTTGACGACGTGACGTTCCGCTACCCGGACGGCGTAGAAAACGTCTTAGAACATTTTTCGCTCGATATTCCCGCCGGCACCACGGTCGCCATTGTCGGCGAAACGGGCGCGGGCAAAAGCACGCTCGTCAACCTTGCCTGCCGCTTCTTTGAACCCACTGAGGGCCGCATCCTCATTGACGGCAAGGATTATCGCGAGCGCTCCATGCTGTGGCTGCACTCCAGCATCGGCTACGTGCTGCAAACGCCGCACCTCTTTTCCGGCAGCGTGCGCGATAATATCCGCTACGGCCGCTTAGACGCGACGAACGAGGAGATTGAGGCCGCTGCAAAGCTCGTCAGTGCACATGACGCCATCATGCACATGGAAAACGGCTACGACAGCGACGTCGGCGAGGGCGGCGACCAGCTGTCCACCGGAGAAAAGCAGCTCATCTCGTTTGCAAGAGCCGTGCTGGCCGACCCGCGCATCTTCGTCTTAGACGAAGCCACCGCGTCCATCGATACCAAAACCGAAGAGCTCATTCAGCACGCCATTTCGACGCTGCTTGAAAACCGAACCTCGTTCCTCATTGCGCACCGCCTCTCGACCATCCGCCACGCCGACCTTATTTTGGTTGTCCGCGCAGGCAAGATTATCGAACAGGGCACGCACGAAGAACTGCTTCAAAACAAAGGCTACTACGCCGATCTCTACAACAAACAGTTCGAGCAGGAAAACGTGAAGCATGTGTTTGGGGAATAATACGGTGTGTTTCTAAAACCACCGATTTTTCGGAACATGAAAAGACCGGCGAAAACCACAGCGTTTTCGTCGGTCTTAATTTTTTTGCGTTTTAATACTTTCTAAACCGCTCATACCGCTCTTTTAAAAGCGTCTCGGTGTCTTTTTTGCACAGCTCGTCCGTCTGCACGGCAAGCATCTCTTTCACTCGGCTGAAAAGCTCCGCCTTCGTTTTGCCGGATTCACTGATGACACGCTCCACAACGCCAAGCTTTTCCATGTCCTGCGCGGTAAGATGCAGGCATTCTGCGGCTTCCTTCGCTTTCTTTGCATCTTTCCAGAGAATGCTCGCGCAGCCCTCCGGGGAAACGACGGAATACACGGCGTTCTCCAAAATCCACACGCGGTCCGCAACCGCCAGTGCAAGCGCGCCGCCGCTGCCGCCTTCACCGACCAAAATCGAGATGACCGGCGTTTTCAGTCCGATCATTTCCATAAGGTTTTCGGCAATGGCCTGTCCCTGCCCGCGCTCCTCTGCGCCGATGCCGCAGAACGCGCCGGAGGTATCCACAAAGCAAATGACCGGGCGATGGAATTTCTCTGCCTGCTTCATCAGGCGCAGCGCCTTTCGGTAGCCCTCCGGGTTCGGCGAACCGAAGTTGCGGTAGACCTTATCCTTTGTGTCTGCGCCCTTTTCGATGGCGATGACCGTCACCGCGCGGCCGCCGAGCGTCGCGATGCCGCCGATGACCGCGGGGTCATCCGCAAAACGGCGGTCGCCGTGCAGCTCAATGAAATCCGGGAAAATATTCTGAATGAAGCTGAGGCCGCTCGGGCGTCCCTTGCCGCGAGCAAGCTGAACCTTTTCGTATGCCGTTGCCATTATGCTTCAGCCTCCTTTGTCTCACCTGCATCCGCCTGCTGTACGCAGGCATCCTGTTTGCCCTCGTTGTGCAGACGCAGGAGCCGCGCGATCACTTCACGCTGCCGACTTCTCGGCGTGATGAGATCAATAAAGCCATGCTCCAAAAGAAACTCCGCACGCTGGAAGCCCTCCGGCAGCTTTTTGCGGATGGTCTGTTCAATGACACGCGCACCGGCAAAACCGACCATTGCGTCAGGCTCCGCCATGATGATGTCGCCGTCCATGGCAAAGCTCGCCGTCACGCCGCCTGTTGTGGGGTCGGTCAGCACGGTGAGATAAAAGAGCCCTGCATCGCTGTGCAGGCGTACCGCGCCGCTCGTTTTCGCCATCTGCATCAAAGACAAAATGCCTTCCTGCATTCTGGCGCCGCCTGCCGCCGTAAAGCCGATAACAGACAGACGGTGCTCTGTGGCATACTCAAACAAACGCGTGATCTTCTCGCCGACAACCGTGCCCATGCTGCCCATCATAAAATGCGGATCCATGCAGAACACGGCGCAGTCCTCTCCCATTACCTTTGCGGTGCCGCAGACAACGGCTTCCTTTTCTCGGGTCGCAAGGCGCGCGCTTTTCAGTTTATTTTCGTAATTCGGAAACTCCAGAATGTCATGACTCGTCATGTCGGCATCGAGCTCCGTAAACGTATCGTCGTCCGCCAAAAAGCTGATGCGCTGGCGTGCCGTCATGCGGAAATGGTGACCGCAGCGGCAGACGTTCAGGTCGTCCCAAAGCTCGGAGACCGGGGTCTGCGTGCCGCACTTCGGGCATGTCATTGTGATCTCGTGCTGCTCCTCCTGCGGGTTTTTCAGTTGTTTTCCGCCCTTTTCCAGCTCATTCTGGGGCGAGCGGAACAGACCCATCAAATTCATAACGGTCTACTCCCTTCGGTAAATGAACTTCCTCAGCCCTCACGGTTTTTGATGAAGTCCGTATAATAATCTCCGCTGTGGAAAACGGGGTCGCGGATAATATCGATCTGATCTTCAATGTTGTTCGGCAAACCGCCGATGACAAGCTCGCACAAGGCGGACTGCATCTTGCGTATCGCTTCTTCTCTTGTCGAAGAAAACACGATCATCTTGCCGAGCATGGAATCGTAAAACGGCGGCACCTCGTAGCCCTGATATAAGAACGTATCAAAGCGCACCCACGGGCCGGACGGAATGTGCAGGAAATTCACTTTGCCCACGCCGCCCGCGTTAATGCGGCACTCGATCGCCGCGCCGCGCACTTTAATGTCTGCCTGCGTGCAGTCAAGCTCTACACCCGCTGCTATGCGGATCTGCCACTTTACAATGTCTTTGCCGGTGACGAGCTCCGAAACCGGATGCTCTACCTGAAGGCGCGTGTTCATTTCCATAAAATAGAAATTCTTGTCGCGGTCCATCAAAAATTCCACCGTACCGGCGTTCACATAGCCCACGGCTTTCGCCGCTTTTGTCGCCGCCTCAAACAGCTCGGCGCGCTTTTCCTTTGTCACACCGGGCGAGGGGGATTCTTCAATCAGCTTCTGGTTATTGCGCTGAATGGAGCACTCACGCTCGCCAAGGCACACCACGTGCCCCTGCTCGTCACAGAGCAGCTGCACTTCTATGTGTTTTGCCGGGTAAATGTATTTTTCCATGTACATGCGACCGTCACCGAACGCCTGCTGCGCTTCGCTTGATGCCGTTTTAAACGCCTGTTCCAGCTCGTCCTCGGTCTTTACAAGTCGAATGCCCTTGCCGCCGCCGCCTGCCGATGCTTTTAACATGACGGGGTAGCCGATCTCCTTTGCCGCCTTTTTTGCTTCGTCGACATTTTCCAAAATGCCGCTGCCCGGAATAATCGGCACGCCGGACGCTTTCATCAGTCTGCGTGCGGCGTCCTTATCGCCCATGCGGTCGATGAGTTCGCCGGACGGGCCCACAAACGCGATGCCGTACTTTTTACATAGCTTCGCAAACGAAGCATTTTCCGCCAAAAAGCCGTAGCCGGGGTGAATGGCCTGCGCTTTCGACGCAATGGCCGCGCTGATGATGCGCTCCTGATTCAAATAGCTGTCCTTTGCCGCCGCCTCGCCGATGCAGATGGCTTCATCGGCCAGCGCCACGTGGATAGACTCCGCGTCCGCCTTGGAATACACCGCCACGGTGCGGATGCCCATTTCCTTGCAGGCACGAATAATGCGCACCGCGATTTCGCCGCGGTTTGCGATAAGCAGTTTCGTAAACATAGCCTGTTCCTTTCCGCCGGGCTTACGCCTTGACGAGCGCAAACGAGAACTCTGCCGAAACGCAGACCTTGCCGTTTACGCGGCCCGTACCCTTTGCAAAATAGAACATGCCGCGCTGACGCACGAGCTCGCACTCGGTCTCCAGCGTATCACCGGGCTTCACCATGCCGCGGAACTTCACCTTATCGAGGCTCGTAAACACCGGGGTCATGCCCTCCGATGCACCGTCTGCGAGCAGCACGCAGGCGCTCTGCGCCAGCATTTCGCACTGAATCACGCCCGGCACGATGGGGTTGCCCGGAAAATGGCCCTGCAAAAAGTATTCGTCACCGCGGATGTGGCACTTGCCGAACGCTTTGCCGTCAATGAGCTCCACTTCGTCTACGAGGAGCATCGGCTCGCGGTGCGGCAGGATCTTTTTGATCTCTTCCTTGTTCATCTAACGTATTCCTTTCCACGGAAAAATCCCGGGGACGCGCATTTTTTCGGCGGCGCTCCGGGAGCTTTTCATCTTAAATAATGCGGAACAACGGCTGGTCGTATTCGACGACCTGCCCGTTGCCGACGCAAATCTCGGCAATCTCGCCGTCCATTTCGCTGTTGATCTCGTTCATCAGCTTCATGGCCTCAATGATGCAGAGCGTGTCACCCTTGTGCACCGTGTCGCCCACGGCGACGAACGGCTTGCTGTCCGGAGACGGCGCGGTGTAAAACACGCCTACGGCAGGGCTTTTTACATAAACGCCCTCTTTCTCCTTCACTTCCGCAATGGGCTCCGTCGTGTGCATCTGCTCCGGCACGGCGGGCTGCACGGCGTTCAGGATCGGCGCCGCCTGCACGACCTGCGCGGCGCGCTCGATGACGATATTTTCGCCGTTTATTTCCAGCTTCGTCAGCTCGTTCTGCTTGACGATCTCCGCCAAAGCCGCAATGTCTTTAATATTCACAAACGTCCCTCCGTTGAATCAAGCGGTATTTATCCGGGTATTCCCGCAGATACCCTGCGGTGTCGTACCCTATATTTTACTACAAAACCTTGCGAATTGCAATACAAGCGTTGTGGCCGCCAAAGCCGAGGGAAACGGACAGGGCGAGGTCAAGGTCAACCTTTCTCGCTTCGTTCGGGCAGACGTCAAGGTCGCAGTCCGGGTCCGGCTCTTTGTAGTTGATGGTCGGCGGAACGATGCCCTCTTTCACCGCCAGCGCGGAAGCAATGGCCTCCACCGCGCCGGCCGCGCCCAACATGTGGCCCGTCATGGACTTTGTAGAACTGATGACAACGTCATATGCGTGCTCGCCGAACGCCTTTTTAATGGCCAGCGTCTCACTGCGCTCGTTGAGCGGCGTGCTGGTGCCGTGCGCGTTGATGTAAATTTTCTCGTTTGCAAGGTCCGCGCCCGCTTCTTCGTATGCCATGCGGATGGCTCTTGCGCCGCCGTTGCCCTCCGGATCCGGGGCAGTCATGTGGTGCGCGTCGTCCGTAGCGCCGTAACCCACGATCTCCGCGTACATTCTCGCGCCGCGCGCCTTTGCGTGCTCATATTCTTCGAGAATGAGCGCCGCGCCGCCCTCGCCCATGACAAAGCCGCTTCTGCGCTTATCAAACGGGCAGCAAGCGTCTTCCGGGTCGGGGCAGGTGGTCAGCGCCGTCATATTGCCGAAGCCCGCCACGCCCACAGGGACGATGGCTGCTTCCGCGCCGCCGGCGATGATGGCATCGAGATAGCCATGCTTAATGGCGCGGTACGCTTCACCGATCTCGTTGTTGCTCGTCGCGCACGCCGTGGTGATCGGCAGGCAGGAGCCCTGCGCGTTGAACTTAATGGCGATGTTGCCGCCCGCGATATTCGCAATGAGCATCGGGATAAAGTACGCGGAAACGCGGCGCGGGCCCTTTTCGTTCAGCGCCGTCATCTGATTGGAGAACGTCTGGATGCCGCCGATACCGGAACCGAAATACACGCCGAAGCGCTCCGGGTCGATCTTTCCCATGATCTCGCTGTCGTTCACCGCCTGCGTTGCCGCCGCGATGGCAAACTGAGAGAACGGGTCGTTCTTGCGCACTTCGCCCTTATCCATGTACAGCAGCGGGTCAAAATCCTTGACCTCCGCCGCCACATGCGCTTTAAAGTCCGTGGAGTCAAACTTCGTGATTTTCGTGATGCCGCACTTGCCGGCTTTCAGGTTTTCCCAGAACGTATCCACATCGTTGCCGATCGGGGTAACTGCGCCGAGACCCGTGATAACTACTCTTCTTTCCATATTTTTCAGGCTTCCGAAACGGAAGCACTCCTTTCTCTTGAAAGTTTTGAACCGATTTATCTTTTTACGTTGAAAACTTAATCAATAAGAACTTTTTCAAGCCCGTAAAATCTCAAAGTTCACAGGTTTTAAATAGCCAAACCGCCGTCTACCTTCAGCACTTCGCCCGTAATGTACGCCGCGCTGTCGGAAGCCAAAAACGCCACTGCCGCCGCAATATCCTCCGGCTTGCCCATTCTGCCCAGCGGGATGCTGTTTAAAAGCGGATTGTTGTCGCCGAGATTTTCTGTCATGTCCGTCTGGATAAAGCCCGGCGCCACTGCGTTGCAGGTGATGCCGCGGGAAGCGAGTTCGCGCGCCACGGATTTCGTCAGGCCGATGACGCCCGCCTTTGAAGCGGAATAATTCGCCTGCCCTGCGTTGCCCATAATGCCGGAAACAGAGGAAATGTTGATGATTCTGCCGCTTTTCTTGCGGATGAATCCGGAATAGCACGCGCGAATCATGTTGAACGCGCCCTTCAAATTCGTGTCGAGCACCGCATCAAAATCCTCGTCCTTCATGCGCAGCATCAGGCCGTCGCGTGTGATGCCCGCGTTGTTGACGAGAATATCAATCTTGCCGAGGTCGTTCGTCACCGCTTTCACGGTTTCGTTCACCGCGGCGGAATCCGCTACGTTGCACCGGTATGCTTTTGCGTTTACGCCAAGCGCCGTGATTTCGTTCACAACAGCTTCGGCCTTATCGGCGCTGCCTGCGTAGATGACCGCCACATTCGCGCCGTCTTCGGCAAGGCGCAGCGCAATGGCGCGGCCGATGCCTCTGGATGCGCCCGTAACGAGCGCCGTTTTGCCGTTTAAGCTCATGCGTTTTCTCCTTCTGCACGGATCGCCTGCACCGCTGCCGAAAGCGTCTCCGCGTCTTCCACGTTATATACCTTCACCGCGCGGCTCGTCTTTTTGATGAGGCCGCACAGCGTTTTGCCTGCGCCCACTTCAACAAATGTATCCACGCCCGCCTCAATCATTTTCTCAACGGTCTGCTGCCAGCGCACCGGGTGTGCAACCTGCTGTGTCAGCAGTTCTTTTGCCGTTCCTCTCGTGTACGGCTCCGCCGTGTAGTTCGCGTAGACCGACACAGTCGGCTCCTTCACGTCCATCGTCTCCAAAACGTCGTGCAGACGTGCAGAAGCGCTCTCCATAAACGGAGAATGGAAGCCGCCGCTCACATTCAGCGGTACGGCTCTGCCGCCGTTTGCGGCAACGTCGGAAAGGAAATCCGGCAAAGTCGTTTTCAGACCCGCCACGACGAGCTGACCCGGACAGTTGTAGTTTACCGGGAACACGCTCTGATGCATGCGGCACAGCTCCTCAACCTTTTCGTTCGGCAGCTTCAAAACCGCCGCCATGGCGCTGTCTGCCTGCTCGGCTGCCGCCTGCATCGCTTCGCCGCGCTTTGTGACGAGCGAGAAGCCCTCTTCCGTTGTAAAGATGCCCGCAAACGTCACCGCCGCCACTTCGCCGAGCGAGAAACCCGCCGTCATGTCGGGCGTGATGCCCGCTTCACGCAGCGCTTCCGCCGCCGCAAGGTCAACGCAAAACAGGCACGGCTGCGTGTTTTTCGTGATGCTGATCTCCTCCAAGGTGCCGGAGAAGCACTGGTTCTTCGTGCCGGGGCGGATGCTCTCCGCCGTGTCAAACACGTTCTTCGCCGCCGCGCTGTGCTCGTAAAGGGACTTGCCCATGCCGCTGTACTGTGCGCCCTGACCGGAGAAAACAAAGGCTACTTTACCCATTTGGTCGCCCCCTTCAGCACGTCTTCCGCCTGCGTGAAGATCTCTTCGATGATCTCCTTTGCGGTCTGCTCTTTGTTCACCATGCCGGCGATCTGGCCCGCAAGGAAGCAGCCGGTCTTTTCGTCGCCCTCCACGGCCGCACGGTACAGAGAGCCTCTGCCGTACGCTTCAAGCTCCTCGTCGGAAATATTGCTATACTCAAGCTTAAAATATTCCTTTGTGTACGGGTTCTTGATGCTGCGCACCGGGTGACCGAGACGCTTGCCGGTAGACATCGTCGCAATATCATTGGCCTTTAAGACCTTGTTTTTGTAGTTCTGGTGCACGCCGCACTCCTTTGCAACCAGGAAGCGCGTGCCGAGCTGCACGCCCACAGCGCCCAGCATGAATGCTGCCGCCACGCCGCGGCCGTCGCCGATGCCGCCCGCCGCGATGACCGGAATCGTCACTGCGCTCGTCACCTGCGGCACAAGCGCCATGGTGGTCGTTTCGCCGATATGGCCGCCGCTTTCGCCGCCCTCCGCAATGACCGCACAGGCGCCCACGCGCTGCATCAGGCGTGCCATGCTGACGGATGCCACGACCGGGATAACCTTAATGCCGGCCGCAAGCCAGTCTTTCATATATTTGGAGGGATTACCCGCGCCGGTCGTTACGACCGCCACTTTTTCCTCCGCGACCACCTTTGCCACCTCGTCCGCGAACGGGCTCATCAGCATGATGTTCACACCAAAGGGCTTATCGGTCAGTTCTCTTGCAACTTTAATCTGCTCGCGCAGGTACTCTGCGTTTGCGTTCATAGCGGAAATAATGCCAAGGCCGCCCGCTTCGGAAACGGCGCCTGCTAATTTGCCGTCCGAGATCCAAGCCATGCCGCCCTGAAAGATCGGGTAGCGAATGCCAAGCATGTCACAAATCGGTGTTGAGATCATAATGTTTTCCCCTTTCCGGCTTTTGCCTGTTGAAAACGTTTCGGTTTTTCTTTATTTTTGACTGTATGTCGTGTTTTTACCAGCGGATGATCATGGCGCCTGCAGAAAGACCGCCGCCGAATGCCGCCAGAATGATGAGGTCGCCCTCGTGAATCTTGCCCGCGCGGTTCATCTCATCCAAGAGGATCGGCACACTCGCGGAAGACGTGTTGCCGTAGCGGTCGATGTTGATGCAGAACTTCTCCGGCGCAATGTCGGGGATTCTGCGTCGCGCTTCGTTGATAATGCGGTAATTTGCCTGATGCGGAATGACAAGCGCCACGTCTTCGCCCGCAACGCCCGCCGAAGCCATCAGATCCTTGATGTTGTCGGACATCGCCATAACGGCGAATTTGTACGTCTCGCGGCCGTTCATGTGTACGGACGTAATCTCGCTGATCTCGTTTTTGTACCACGGGGAACGGTCATAGCGCGTCGGAATTGTGATTACGTCGTCGCCGCCCTTTGTCATCAGGTGAGAGGCCACAAGGCCGTCGCCCTTGCCGAGCACCGCCGCGCCCGCGCCGTCGCCGAAGATACAGCACGTACCGCGGTCTGTCCAGTCGATGATACCGCTCATGCGCTCTGCGCTGACGACAAGCACGCGGTTATACGCGCCGCGGGAAAGGAAGCCCGCCGCTGTTTCCAACGCAAAGAGGAAGCCGCTGCAGGCCGCCGCAAGGTCAAACGCCGGGCAGTGCGCGCCGATGCGGTTCTGCACCATGCATCCCGTGCCTGGAGAAAGCGTGTCGCCCGTGATGGTCGTCGCAATGATGAGGTCGAGCTCATCGGCAGAGATGCCCGCATTTTCCAGCGCGCGCTCGGCCGCTTTCACCGCCATGTCCACATTCGTTTCCGTCTCGCTGATGTGGCGGGAGCGCACGCCGATGCGCTGTGTGATCCATTCATCGTTGGTGTCTACAAGCGCAGAGAGGTCGTCGTTCGTCACAACGTGTTCCGGCGCGTAGCTGCCTGTACCTAAAATTTTAAAGCTCATAGTTTTCTTTCCTTTCCGGCCGAAAAAATTTCGGCAGCGCCGTAAAGGCAATATAATAACCTTGTTAAAGTGAATATTTGTTAAAAGTCTTTAGTCAAGTTTTCTTCAGAAAACTTGCGGGTTCTTAGGGCAGCGCCCTAAGTCGCCATTCGCAAATGGCGAAATCTTTTTGCCTCCCAAAAATCAGGACGGGAACCTCAACAGTCCAGTGGACTGTTGAGGTGTGGGAGACCCAATTAAGGGGTCTCCCAATGATTTGCCGCACAAATCATTGAAATAAACTTAAAGAAATCACAATTTCGTCTGAAAATAAGAATTGATGCGCGTCATGGTGCGCAGAAGCTCCTCGCGCTCCTCTTCCGAAAGATCCTCGCAGATTTCCGCAATGATGCGCCGGTGGCAGCGGCGGTGGAACGCCTCCACTTTTTTGCCCTCGGGCGTTAGCATTACCTGCACCGCGCGGCCATCGCCGGGCAGGCGCTGCTTTTCGCAGTAGCCCTTCTGCACCAGCTTGTTCACCGCCACCGTAACGGAGGGCTTTGTCACCTTGAGTTGCTGGGCGATCTCGCTGACCGTCATGCCGGTTTTGCCTTTGGCAATGAGCTCGATCATGTGCATCTCGTTGATGGAGATGTTCAGCCGTTGTTTTTTCAGTTCGTTCTGCTCCAAGATCTGCACATTGCGATAGATCTCCACCAGAAGCTCGTTTGCTTTCGCAGAAAAGCCGGACATGCTGCACACTCCTTTCGCCCATTTGCGCCGTTTTTCGATAAATTTAGTTAAACAAACTAACGAACAACCGCTGATATTGTACTCGTTTCGCGGCAAAATGTCAAGTAAAACGCTTTCGCGCATCCTCTATTTCCTTTGAAGTGCCCTTCTTTTCCCCGTAAAGTTATCTCGAAGCTGATACCGACTTGGGCTCCCTTGTAAGAATTCTGAAATAAATCTGTTCTTTTTCCGTAGTAATTTACATTTTAATTCTTTTATGGAATTAAAAATCGGAAGTTATCATGTAGAATAGTCCCGTATATAAAAAGGGGGTTCGTATGCCCTTTTATAAAATCGAAATTTATTGCTGAAAGGAAGTTTTTCCGTTGAAGTTGTTTTCTAAAAACATGAAGCGCATCACTGCAGCCGTGCTTTCCGCCCTGCTGCTCTGTGCCGCACCGCTCAGCTACGCCGACGATACCGTAGCCGATATGGAAGCCAAGCAGACCGAGCTCGCCAACAAAAAGGCCGACCTCGAAAACAAAATCTCCTCTCTGGAGTCTCAGGAGGCCGATAAGGCCGAATATCTTACCCTGCTCTCCGAAAAGATTGATACCATCAAGGAGCAGATCGATACCGCAAACAGTGACATCACCGTGCTGAACACCAGCATTAAAAAGCTCGAAAAAGAGCTCAGCGATTCCGCAGATCAGATCTCCGATACCATGGAGCTTCTGAAAAAGCGTCTCGCCGTGCTGTACTCCGCCGGCTGCACCGTCGGCACACTGGAGATTCTCTTCAATTCCGAAAGCCTGCATGATTTCTCCATGCGCGCAGAGGCCGTCTCCACCATCACCCGCCACGATAAGCAGCTCATCGATACGGTTGCAGCGTACATGAACGAGACAAAGGCACAGCGCGAAGAGCTTGAAAAGGAAAAGACCGCGCTCGCCGATGCCAAAAAGCTGTATGAATCAAGCGAAGAAGAATTAAAGCAGCTCGAAAGCGACAACACCGCCCTGCTCGAGCAGATTCGCTCCGATAAGAGCAGTGCCGAGACCGAGCTTTCCCGTACCGAGGAAGAAGAATACGTGCTCGCAAACATGATGGCGGCAAAGATCGCCGAAATGCAGCAGCAGATGGCACAGGCAAAAGCCACGCCCACCCCGACCCCGGTACCGACCGTAGAGCCCACACCTACGCCGACCCCGGTGCCTGAAGAAGAAGTGGACGATAACGGCAACGTTATGCCTACCCCGACACCGACCCCGGTGCCGACCGTAAAGCCGACCCCCACCCCGACCCCGGTGCCGCAGCCGTCTTATGGCGATGACTATTCCGGTGAAAGCTTTGCATGGCCTGTTCCGGGCTGGACCGGCGTCAGCTGTGCATTCGGCAACGGCCACTACGGCATGGATATCCCCGCAAGCCGCGGCACGCCGATCGTGGCATCCCGCTCCGGTACGGTCATGACCGCAAACGGCTCCGATGATTGGGGCTATTCCTGGGGCTACTACGTCTCTATTTACCACGACAGCACCTATTCCACCCTGTACGCACACATGAGCGCCGTCGCCGTCAGCGAGGGCCAGTGGGTCAACAAGGGCGATGTCATCGGCTATGTCGGCGATACCGGCTATTCCTTCGGTGACCACTGCCACTTTGAGGTCTACCAAAACGGCACCCGTGTAGACCCGTCCCAGTTCGTATAATTTTCATCCATAAATCAAGCGCCGAGCTTTCATGGAAGCCCGGCGCTTTTGTTTTCTCTATAATTTCTGCCATCACGCATGGCAAAGAGCTCGGCGTATACCTGTATATCTACACCGGCGGCGACGCCGACCCGTGCGTGTTCATCCGCTATTCCGATTCCAACATTCGCGAAAAAACACTGCTCGAAGTCCTGCAGTCGCCGCTCTTCATGGCGTACCACGACGGCCAGCCGTTCAACGAAAACCACCTGCGCCCGTGCCCCATGCTGGAAAACCCGGAGCTGCTGCGCGAGATGATTGCGAAGGTCGGCGGTTTTCCTTTTTATAAACGTCCTAAGACACTTCACCGCCCAAAGGGCAGTTTCACAAATTCCCAAGGGATTTATCTTGTTGAAAAAAGGACTTTGCAAAATGCAAAGTCCTTTCAGTCTGTCGAAAAAGTCTGCAATAAATGCAGACTTTTTCGACAGACTGAAATTTGTATTGTTTCCAATTCGTTTTGCGAAGGCATTTTGAAAATTATTTTTGAGCAAAAATTCCCTGCCACTAAAACATACTTGTCCAGTAGGGCACGAAGATACCCTTATCTCATTTTTGCCGAAGATGATGAATTGTGATTGCAGGCAATGCACAGCAGTATCCATGTGCGAAATCTGCGATTTCCTTGCTGGACAACATCTCAGACCCTTGAACAATTTTGAGAAATTAGCTACGCACCGATGGTGCTGATTTTGAGAATCGGATTACTGGCTGATTATTGTTTCGTACAGTTCAGCGTATTAAGAAAAGTTAAGCAAAGATAAATAATGAAAAGTACTAACACGAAAATAGTGGCAATCTTTCGGTTCTTCCTATATGCCTTGTCGGAAAGAGGGTGATTCCTATTACGAATAGGCGCTAAAATCAAAATAACAATGGTAGAAAGTAAAAGTAGACAAAAGCAATTCAAACCCATATAGGTATATCGGCCTGCGAGAAGAGGCTATATTTGTGTGACGCATCAGAAAATCAGCACAACTAGATGCACACGCTTTTAACATAAAAATCCTCCAAGTCTGTGGTCTACCTAAAATGATAACAGATAGATTATCGGCTTGGGGGATTTTTGATTTTATAGTGTGAATTTTTGTATTAGATGGTATTTTGCATCATTGCTATAGATATGAATTGATTTCCAGAAAACTGATTATCTAAAGTCCCGTTGTATTTTTCCACAGTGTCGCGAATGTTAATAAGACCTAATCCATGCCCGCTTTCTTTTTTCTTGCTGATTAAAGTATTGCCTGCAATGAAAGGATTAACTAAAACGCTGTTAATCACTTTAAAAAACAAAAAAGTCTCTTTTTGCCAAAGTGTAACTTGGACAAAGCGTTCTTGTTGGTTGGGGATATTAGCGCAAGCTTCTAGAGCGTTGTCAATTTGGTTTGAGAGAACAGCACAGATGTCCACACTGGAAACATGTATGGGTTCCGGTAATTGAACCTTATAAGTAAATGCAATATGTCCTGCCGTTGCTTCTGATACTTTGCAGTTTATGATTGCATCGATTACATCGCATCCGCTATGACAAAGTTTTGATTCGCGATATGTTATCGCAAGTAGTTTGCAAACATATTGTTCCGCTTCTGTATCTTTGTCCAACATCCCTTTTAAGGTCTTTAGATGGTTTGTAAAGTCGTGAACCTGTTTTGCGATCAATCGCTGATTCTTATGGAGTTGCTGATAATTTCTTTCCATTAACTCATTTGTCAAAGAAATCATCACAGTCTCTCGTTCTTTCTTTATATATTTTGAATGTATCGAAATGATGGTAATGATTGCTACTAAGCAGCTCATTATAAATATCCACGAAACGACAATAGCTATCTGCATGACAAACAGAGAATCAGTCATGATTAGGCTGAGAAGAATTGACATAATAATGTAGCATGATGTGGTGATTCCGAAAAGAATCCCCAGATATCTCTTATCAAATTGTCGGATTTTTTCATATTGAGCCCCCAATAGGAAAAACAGGGATACTTGGAGAGCTTTGTTTATTACTGTATATATTGTTCTAATGGTTCCAGTTTTCATCATCAGTTCAAATCCATGGAAAATATCTTGAGATTGGCCGATGATCATGCTCACACTAAAGCCAACTACATAATCTAGGGTATGTAGAAAAAATAAAGTAAGCATGCAAGATACGGTGCGGAGCAAAAGACGACCGTTCGATGTAAGTTTCGTAATACAAATAGAATATGCTGCAGCTATAACTATGGTTAAATATGAAAAGGATTCCCACATGTTCATAAAGGTAACTATAGTTGTCATTACACATGTTGCCGCTAGAATCAATAGAATGTGTTGCGAATTCGTGTGCTTTTTACCGCTTATGCGTGTTATTGTGCTGATAACCAACAAGGATTCTATAAAGGATGCAGATAATTCCACGAGGGTATAAAGAGGCATAATTGGGCTTCCTTTTTGTGCAGCTAAATATTCCACTCTCTGATGAGAGCTAACTTCAAATTTTTGAGCATGCGACGGCTAATTGCCAGGCGCTCATTAGTGGTGAGTATCACTTCTGTGCCCGTTATCTGTTTAGCAAAATCCACGTTTAATATGCATCCGCGGTCAATTAGCACAAAACGGCTGTCATTCAGCGCCTCCAAGAATTCTTTCACTCCTCTGTTATCGAAAATTGAGACTGAAGCGAGTGTTTCAATGCTCAATTGACGCCCGCCGCGGCGGATATATTTAATGTTGGAATAAGGTATCCGATAATATTCATTATAATGAGTGACAGTAATGGAGCGTTCTTCAATATGACGCAACTCCAGAAATCCACTGTCGAGAGCTTCGTAAAGTTCTTCATCAATATTTAGCTTATAAATATATCTGAAAGCCCGGTTTTTACAGGCTTTGGATCCATATTCAATATGGGATGTAAGAAAGATAATGATAGGAGCTGGGATACGTTTTCGAATCTCTTCGGTAAGCTCAAATCCGTTCATACCTGGCATATCTACGTCCAAAATAAAGATATCGGCGGGGTGCCCAGATTCAATTTCCATTATAAGATATTCGCCACATTGAAAGGTTTGAACTACTGTCTGGAGTGCAGTCTCTTGCTGATCAAGATAAATTTTGATTTTTTCGGCTACTTCTTCCAACTCATATGGATTATCATCACAAACGGCTATTTTTATCATGAGGTTCCTCCTGAAAGAGATAGGATTTCTTTTTATTTAAGTCTATAAAGGTTGCAGAACTAGAGAACACAAACAAAACATATATATCATCGGCTGCTTTTATGTTTTTGAGGTTACGATTGCTGTGGTAGACGTAACTGCCGATATGCCTATCGGCAATATGATGATATATTTCCAGTACAACAGCATCGATAGAGGCTGAGCGATATTTTGAACCCGTCCAACGTGAGATCCCTCTCCGAATGTCCTTTTGGTCGAGATTGCAGAACCTATCTGGGTGCGGAAAGGTGAATGGCTGTTGTACATCTCCAAAATAAGGCAGAAAATCGTTGTCACAGTATATACGTAAAAGTTCAAAAAAATCGAGTCCTATTTCTACCAAGTCACAAAATAAATAAGTAAGATTATCTACGCCAGACAAAATACGCATGTGATGAGACTTCTCTTTTAATTGGTGATCTGTATATTGCGTCCGAGGTCGAACTTCCTCCGAATATCATCATAAAAGAAATTATCGAAACGCTTTCCAAGATGAGTCCCCAAGAGCAACAGCACATACTGGAGTATATTCAACTGTTTGAGAAATTCCGGAGCTTGAATAAATTATAACACAGGCAGCGAAGAATTTCACGGATTTTGTCTAATCGGTAGCATTATTTAATATTAACGGTAGCGCGTATCCACTTGAAGTGGATACGCGCTATTTTTATTCATTATTTGCATTGACAGATCAAAACCATTTAATCTCAAAAATATACCACTGTGACAAAATGGAACAACTCCCGTTTTTAAAGTAGTATCATTAAGTATACAAATGGAACGCATGTTTTTTTCCGAGAAAGAATGGGACTCTATTGAAAGCCAGGAATTCCAATTGCTTTTTACCGTGTATCCATTTAAACGCTATTTTCTGGTATAGCTCGGAATTAATCCAAGAGAAGATGAGGATGAGAGAAATTGCTTTATAATGTGATCCTATCCGTTCCGATCGTTTTGCTGTTTTGTGTTCTCCTTTATAAATGCCTGCTTAACTTCGGCCTTTCCCCAAAATCCGCGAAACATGCTGTCCTGCCGGAGGAGGACTTCGATTGCAGGGCAGCATATCCTAATGAATGGAAAACGTTCGGCTTTGCGCTCGGCGTTCGGGTTTTGGTCATGGTCGCTGCCCTGTTTTGCATCATGATCGGATCGAATGAACAAGTGTCGCTCTGGGACTGCTTGGCAAAGCTCAGATTGTGGGATGCAAATCACTATATCAATTTAATTGACAAGGGATACAGCGCGTATCAGGAAAACGGAGAGCATCTCTTTCTGGTATTCTATCCCTGTTACGTCTGGTTTGTCCGAATCGTGAAGCTTATCATTCCGAACACCGAGCTGGCAGGCGCGCTCGTTTCGGCACTGTGCTTTTCATGGGGGTGCTGCTGGGTACACAAGCTGGCGTTTGAAAGCTATGATAAATCGGTTGCCGATGATGCGGTGCTGTTCCTGTCGGTTTTCCCGTTTTCGTTCTTTTTCGGTACGGTCATGACAGAGGGACTGTTTTTATTGACGACGGCGGCTGCGCTTTACTATGCACATAAGCACAAGTGGCTTGCCTTTGGGATTTGGGGCGCTTTTGCGGCGCTCACGCGGATGATCGGCATTTTGGTTGTTTTGCCAGGCGTTATAGAGTTTTTCAAAAGCGTTAAACCTCTTGTTGTTCCGATCAAGGCGTCGATGAAAAGGCTCGCCCAAAAGGCAATGTACATTCCGCTGCTGTTCTTGCCCTGTTTGGGAATGCTCGGCTACTGGCTTTTGAACTATCTCGTAGACGGCAATCCGTTTGCCTATGTGATTCATCAGCAGCATTGGTATCAAGGTCCGATGTGGGTCACGGATACGCTGAAATATATCGTGAGCTATCTGGGCAGGCAGTTTCAGCAATCTATGGCATGGGCTGTGTGGCTGCCGGAGCTGATTTTATTTATCGTCTTTTTTGCCATTCTTGTTCTTTCGTTGAGATCCCGCAAAAATTCTTCGAGTATCTTAGCATATGCTTTTTGTTATTTGATCGCAAACTATTCGCTCTCGTGGCTGCTGAGCGGCGGCCGATACCTTTCGTGCGGGTTTGTGTTCTTCATTCTGCTTGCCGCTCTGGTTAAGAATAGGTCGGAATTGCGGACATATGTAATTGTGGTCGAGTCGCTTTTTCTGGGAATATTCCTGTTTGGCTACGTCTCCGGAGCACAGATCATGTGATGTTCGATTGTGGAATAGTAATGTCAAAACATATGGCGGCAATATACTCAGAGTTTTTAACCTAGTACTGTATCCGGTTAGCAATAATAGTTTACGTTTATAAAGATTTTTGCTATACTCCATTAAAAACGGTATTGGAGGATGCTGCAGGGCTTTCCGGCCAGCACACGTTCCACCTGAGCATCGGTAACAGACACCCCGACATCCCGGCGAACCTGTTCCTTTGTTTCGTCGATTCATCGGATCATGCCGAGCTCCAGACTGCGGCAGGTCGAGGCATTGGGACGCCGTATTCCAGCGTGTTTTGCAGGGTGTAGGGTTCATGGCTGTAAACAGCGATACCGGCTAGAAAAGAAAAATGCCGTGTCTTGATAGCGTAATATCCGTGGTCGATTCCGATGTTCATGGTTTTTAGCATCCTTTCCTGATGATTGTTGAAAATTTAAATTTCTGCTGGTTTTGACTGAGTTTACCGGAGAGAAAAGTCTTCTTTCCCAGCCAAGTAAGTAATTTAGGGGGAGAGAGTGTGAGAGAGGGGGAAAGGCGAAAAATCGCCGCGATTCATCGCCGCAAAAAGCGCCCCGGCAGACCTGCCGAGACGCTTCTAAAAAAGGGCGCAATACCCCCTTGTACCTTGAGGGCTTGAAATTTGCCTGTGTGGAGGATTCGTCAATCTATCTATGAAGCTGTCGGAAACTTCTACAGTTCCGACAGCGAGAGAAAAGGTATAAAAAACAAAAAAGCGGAGCCTCTGTCTGAAAAAATCAGACGGAGCCCCGCTGCGGCGGATCTTACTGCGGTTTGCCGTTTGGACATCTATGGTAAAACGGTTTCCTGCATTTCGCTCAAGAACCCCGAAAACCCGCATAAACACTAAAAAAAATTGGGTGACATCTTTTATGTCACCCAATCATGGCTGGGCTGGCGGGATTCGAACCCACGAGGTGACGGAGTCAAAGTCCGTTGCCTTACCGCTTGGCGACAGCCCAATATTCAATACCCCAAGAGTATAGCATATTTCAGGCCGTTAGTCAAACGTTTTAAGCAAAGAAAAGCCGTGCGCAAACAGGTTTTCCTTCTGCGCACGGCTCCATATCCTTCTTTGAAATTATTCCGCTTTCAGCGTGTAGCGCTTGTACGGGCGGTCTGCAATGCCGCCGGAGATTGCCATCGTAGATTCCGTCTCCAGCGTGAGCGCGTCACCCTCAAATGTGAAGATCATTCGTCTGCCACCTGCGGATTCCGCACAGCGAACTTCGAGTTCAAAGCGCTTGTCACTGCGCCAGCGACCCACAGCGCCGTAGGTACGGCCGCCGAGCGTAAAGCTCGTGAAGTGGCTCTGAAGGCCGATCTCCGCCGTAAATTCGCCGTTATCCTGCTCGAAAACGAGATTTGCTTTTTCGGGCGCAAATTCAAAGCGCAGCGTCTTTGTCACACCGCCCTGCGGGGCCACAATCCACACACCGCCGATGAAATCGACAAGCCCCGGAACTTCCTCCGTAAACGCGAATTTCTTACCCTCAGTCTCTTTTTCGGACCACGGGTTGCGGGAAGACAGCATCGGCGTGATCTCCGCTTTTTCCAAACGCTTCTTCAAAACGTGCGCCATGGGGCTTTCCGGTAGCGTCTCCTCGTCCGTGATAGCCGGCAGCAGCGCCTCCCACGCGCAGGTCAGCTGCTCCTGCTGATTGGAGGAAGAACTCTGCAAAATGAGCACGGTGTCTTTGTCCTCAAACACCACGCCGTACTGGCCGAACGCGCCGTCCGCGCGGAACACATGCTCCGGCACACAGCGCCAGAACTGGAAGCCGTAACCACAGCGCCAGTCGGGGTTATCCGCATTATTCGCCGGACTGATCGTCGAGACCTGATTTGCGCTCGCCATGTCGAACCATTCGGCGTTTAAAAGCTGCTTGCCCTCCCACTTGCCGTGCCGGGAAACAAACAAAATAAAGCGTGCCATATCTTCGGTCTTCAGGCGGCTGCCCGCGCCGCCCATTTCAATGCCGTCCGGCAGGCAGAAGCACTCAATATTCTCCATGCCGAGCGGCTCAAAAAGACGCGGCGTAAGGTACTCGAACAGATTCTCACCCGTGCGGCGCTTCAGCGCGGCGCACAGCATGTTCGTGCCGGCAGTGTTGTACATAAAGCACGTGCCGGGCTTATATTTAAACTCGTGCGAAAGGAAATTCTTAATCCAATCCGGCTCGCTCACGTCGAACGTATTGATTTCCGTCTCGTGGCCGCAGGACATCGTGAGCAGATCGCGCACCGTGCAGGCAAGCAGATTTTCGCTCGGATTTTCCGGCATCTTGTCCGGGAACAGCTCGCTCAAGCGATCGTCAAGAGACAGCGCTCCCTCCTGGCACGCAAAGCCGATGGCCGTGGAGGTCAGCGCCTTTGTAAAGGAGAACATCATGTGCGGCGACGCCGGGTTATACGGCTTCCACCAGCCCTCTGCGCACACCTTGCCGTGGCGCAGCAGCATCATGCTGTGCAGCTCAAGCCCTCTGCTTTCTGTAAGATCGATAAATTTCAATATGCCTTCGGAATGAATACCCACGCTTTCCGGCGTGACTCTTTCCAATATCATAAACATAACCACCTTCCGTTTGATACTTTAATCATAGCACAGCCGCCCGCCCGTTTCCAGTAAAAAGAAAATTACCCCCGTAAAATTCACTGTCAGAAATTTAGTGAAATTGCGGGGTATTTTTTACGAAAACACCTTTTCCGTGTTCTGCACGCGCAGGAACAGCGTTAGGATCATGCCGAGCATCATCAGGCCCGCCATGGCAAAATACAAGATGCGGATACTCGTGTTTTCCACCAGAATGCCGCCGAGGTTCTGCATTAAAATAGCACTCATCGCGTCCGTAGCGCTGATAACGCCCAGCGCTGTGGAAACGGAACGCACCTGCACAACGCCGCGCACGATCTTCAATAAGATCATCCCGAACAGCGTAGAACCGATAGCACGCAAAACCAGCATGGTCACAACCGCAACAAACGCGTTCGGCGCCGTGGCGTACAGCAAAAACTGCGCCACCATAATAGCAAACGCCAAAAGCATCAGCGTGCGCCCTGAAAAGCGATCCATAAATTTGTACGAAAACAAAATGACAGGCAGCTCAACAATCGTACTGAAAAACAGCACTGTGCCCACCGCACCCGTCGGCATGCCGAGCTCCTGCAATAAAATGGGGCTGTATGTCATGTTGAGATTTGAGCAGCCCGAAAAAATAAACCCGATGATGACGAACAAAATGTACATCGGCGCACAGAGAAATGAAAACTGCTTGCCCGCCGCAGCCTTTGCCGCTTCCGTATCCGTAAACGAAATGTCGTCCGTGCCGAGGAAACCCACAATGGCCAGCACCGCCGAAACGGAGACCGAAACAAAAATCAGCTGCGGGCTCGTAAATTCCATCATGGCGCAGGCCACCTGTACGGCCGCCGCATAACCAAACGTGCCCCAAATACGAATGGTACCGTAGCGGTACTTCGTCGAGGTTGCCATGCGCTCGCTCACCGGCGAAAGCGATGAGATAAACCCCATGATGCAGCCGTTTAAAAGGAACAGCAGCATCGTTTCGCGCACCAGCGCAAACAAAATGCCGAACACCGCCACGCACGCCATCATCACCGTACAGATAAGCCGCGGCTTTCGCAGCTTATCATTGATATACCCCACGATTGGGATCAGCACCACGCCGAACAAGCTCGAAGCCGACATAATGAAGGACATCTCCGCTTTCGATTTGCCGATGCCCGTCAGATACATAGACAGCACCGAGGTAAACACGCCCAAGCTCCAGTAAAAGAAGAAATAGGTCAGGGCATACGCCGGGTAACTGCCACGAAACGTTCGCTTGCTTTTTTCCATCTCAGTCCAACCGCCTTCCCAAAATTTAGGGCGCACGCCGCACACAATGTGCAGCCCTTCCCCTCAAGGCTTATTTACGTCCATCATACCAAATCCCCCGTTGCGTTTCAAGCTTTTTGCGCACGGAAAAGCTTTTATTTTTGCAAAGCGGTAAAGAGGTCCCGGGCGAAAAAACGAAGCAGAATACGGTGCAGCCCTTTGAAAACAAGTGCAAAATAAGCAACCACGTTCTACCTTAACTGCGAGGCGACGTTCGTGAGCACTCCCGTTTTTTCTTTTCCGACGTGACAGAAGAAGCGTTTCATAAAAGTGTCAGAGAAAATTTTTTCGCCTCATGTTACTCAACTGTCGGTCGGTTGCTTGTGCGGGTGGACTATGGTATGCTAAAGAAAAGTCCTAAGGGGAGGAAAATTTATGAATTTATCAAAAATAGGACAGTTTATCAGCCGGCGCAGGATGGCCATGGGGCTTACTCAGGCTCAACTGGCTGAACGACTGAATGTAACCGATAAAGCGGTCTCTAAGTGGGAACGTGGCAAAAGCCTGCCCGACGTGACGCTTTTCAGCCGTGTGGCTGCGGAGCTGCGCG
>ERZ1673722.279-NODE-279-length-71960-cov-21.480120_pt1 | contig 71960 bp, 59 predicted proteins | sample MGYA00580222_ERZ1673722 | MGnify/ENA primary metagenome ERZ1673722 (study PRJEB41218, sample SAMN15661750) | gut metagenome | host: Homo sapiens | place: Canada: London | collected 2015-08-20/2019-03-30 | study: EMG produced TPA metagenomics assembly of... | reverse complement strand
GTACCTCATAACATGTCAGGCATTACACAGTCCAACTTTTCGTCCGCATGCCCAACCTATTTTTCCCGTTTTACTTTTTGTTTAATTACATTTATTACATCCATAAACAGCTCTTCCTTAAATCCCCATAAAACCACTACATAATAAATGACTGAAACAAAAATTGCTAAACTCAGACGCAAAATCATAGAGTTTATATTAGCATTTACTATTTTACACAAAATGACAATTCCGGCAATCCCAATGCATCCCTCCATCACTGTTTTTCTTACATTAGAAATCTTAAAAATATCTTTGGAATAATACATTCCAATTCCCATTACTGTCACTTCTGCCAAAACCGTGGTTAAAGCTGCTCCTTTTTCATTGCACACTGGAATCAAAATAAAGTTCAGGCTCAAATTAACAATTGCACTAATTATGGTTGCTGTTAAAATTTTACGGTCCTTTTTATTTGGCAACAAAACTCCGCTTGAAAAAAAAGCTGCAATTAAAGAAAAAGCTATTGCAACACTTAATATTTGTAACGATGCATAACTTTGTTCAAATGCTTTCCCCGAAACCAATACAACAATATCAGGACTCAGCATGATTATCCCTGCAACCATTGGCATCAACACCAGTAAAAGAGCTCTTAAAATTTTGTTTAATAAATCTTGATAATTGTCTTTTCTATCTGTTGCCACATAATACGACAGCCTTGGCAAAGATGATACCAGCAATGCGTTTACTATCTGTTTCAGAATAGTATAAATTTTAACTGAAACACTGTAAATTCCCACATAATAATCGCCCTTTAATATTCCCAGAATCGTAATATCCGAATTAACATAAATTGTAATTGCAAGTGTGTTAAAAAATAAAATCAGCATCGGTTTTAAATGCTTGGTCCATTCTACTTTTTTTGTCAACCGTACTGAAAAATATTTATGTGAATAAAAATAATTCACAATATAACCGCCACCTGAAGCCAATACTGAAATAAGTGCATAACGCAAATAGTCATCTTCTTTTCTTACGCAAAGAAACATCGCACACAAGGCAATAAACTGTATTGCTATTGTTCTAACCGTTATATATGCATAATCCTCATATATAGAAAACAGCCATTCTATACCTATAGTTGTTGCAAAAATTATAAAACTCTGAATAATTATCAACTCTTTATATGCATATAGCCTTTTTGAGAAGCTCAACAATATCGCCAATAATATATACGATATAGCTGTAAACACCATATTGATTGTAAATATCTGATTAGAAAAATTTTTTAATTTATTTTTATCATCACGTATGGCTCCACCTTCTCGAATTGCATATGAAGATATTCCCAATGCTGCCAATAATGAAAAATAACTTACTATAGAGTTTGCAAAATTAATTTTTCCTAAATTATCCGCACCTAAAACACGTGAAATATATGGATATGTAATCAGCGGAAATACAATTCCTGCTAATGTTCGTAATGCATTCAGTATTGCATTCTCTTTCATTGATTTCTTTCGCATACCCAAATCCTCAGTTTTCCTTTAAGACTTTTACAATACGAGCCGGATTTCCCGCAGCTACAGCATAAGCCGGTACATCTTTTGTTATAACAGCGCCCGCAGCCAAAATTGCAGAATATCCCACATGCACCCCCGGCAAAATTATTACATTTTCACATATCCAACAGTTATCTTCAATTACCACAGGTCCTTTACTATACAATTCTCTTTCATTTGGTGGAATATCTACCTCTTCCACACTCACATTTCCATGAGAATGATCCGTAATAAATACATTGCTTCCAAACAGAACATTGTTTCCTATTTTTATTTTATTAATTGCTCCAATATGACATTTAGAGTTTATTTTTACCTTGTCTCCAATTTCAATCTGTGGAGCGAACTTCTGTTCTCCATAATTTTCCCATGCCTCTAATCTGCATCCAGGGCCTGCGTAGAATTCATTTCCTATCGATATTCTGTTTCCACCAATAATTTTAATTGGGTCACATACTTTACATGCTTTACCAACAGTTCTAAATTTTTTCAAATTATAATTATTTAACCTGTTCTTATAAAGTTCAATTACTTTACCAATCAATTCACGTATCACCTTTTCTTTACAAATCAATCTATGATTTTTTTAACACTTTCTCCAACCCGTACAAATTGATTTTCCAAATTTAAATACTCAGATTCTTTATTTACAGGTTTCCGTTCAACATACTGCTGCATGGCAGCATAGATTGCATCTGCCACCGTATCAAAATTAACAATATCTAATGAATGAATATTCTCACTAAAACTACTCAAATCCTTACATAAAAACGAATTTGTAACCGTCTGGACTCCAAAAGCCGCCATCTCCAGCGGTGGATAGCTCGGATGCGGAGAACACATTAAGGAAACCCCAACCGAAGATTCTGCAAGTATTTCTGCATATTTCTCCAGTGTCAGTTTCCCACCAGCCACAAGAGTATTTCCATTTTTCAGTTTGATACTTTTATGATTTCCTCCAATAGATAAATACTCCCACTCTGAATCAGGATTATACTTTTCTATCATTTTATTTAACGCTTCTACAATCATTAAAAAAGAATTTCTTGCAACATTCGGTCTTCCGTAAATAATAACACGTTTCTTACGTTTTATTTTATCAGTCAAATGTAAATAACTAAGCAATGTTTCGTTCAGTTTAGGATCAAAGGCTACCATTTCATCAAACTTATAATCTAATTTTTTGAAGTAATTCATTAAATTTTGCGAGTTAAAAATAGCCACTGTATTTCCATATTTATATGTCGAATCAGTTAAAAGAAATTCTGTAGACCATTGATAAAAACCTGGCTCATAGTCCTGAATCAGATATAACAGTTTATTATCAATACCATACTTCTCTTTTTGAAATTTTAGAACATCTGCAATTATATAAAAAGTACTCCAATAGGTGGCCATGAATATATCCTTTTTTCGGACAGAAATATTCCCTCTGGAATGATTACAAACGTCTACTGTACAGACAGTTTTATGTGCATCACTGTCCTGTCCTGACTCCATACAAACGAAATCCGGATACTGCTCCATAATTTCACTCTTAATACTTTCTGCAGTCATAATAATTCGCATATCCATTTCCAGATACTCTGCCAAATAACGGTACAACTTCACCGCTGTGGATAATCCACCATACATTTTATTTTTATCTATAGTAGATATCACCAAATTTAATCTTGGATTTTCATATTCGGATTTAATAAATCCCACTTTTGTTAAATACTCATAATCCCTCTCAAGATATCCATTTTTCATCCATTTTGATACTTTAACAACATTCTTTATGGCATCGTTCATTATATTCACTTCCTAATCTCATTTTCATAAAAATTCTCATCTTTTAGCACTTCTATATACAATTCTTTTGTTTTGACAAAATTTTCATATCTAAAAATTTCCCTTTTTAAAGTACATCTGTCACCCTTGGAATTTGTTGCCGATGCACCTGCTGCATGCCAAACCTTTACGCTGGGATCATATACTATTTTACTTTGATACCTCATACATTTTAAATATAACAAATCTTCTTCGCCATAATAAAATGGTTCCGGATACAGTGCATGGATATATTTATTTAAATACTCTCTTGAGAAAATAATTGCTGAGCCATGAATAACTACATTTTCATATTTCTTTTTATAAGAAGCAACGCCTGGCTTGAGCAAATCCAAATGATACTTCTTTACAAAATTAAATATCTTCTCTTCTCGTATTTTCCTATCATCTGTACTAACATAAGTTTTTCCCTGGGCACTCATTTTTTCATATTTGTCCAGAATTTCTCTCTGTTCTTTAAGTTTTTGACACTGTTCTCTTATTCCCGGGAGACTTTTACATATAGGACTCTGATGTATTCTCAAACGAAAAGCATATACATCTGGTCCCAGTACAAAAAAGTGAGTCTTAGTATATATTTCTTTTATTCTTTTCAGAAAATCTTTCTGTCTGCATTCAATATCACTGTTTATCATAACCAAAAAATCCGGTTTTATATTTTCATATACATATTCATATCCTATATTATTTCCCCTGGAAAAGCCCGCATTATTTTCATTTTCTATTATATGGATATATTTTTTTCCTTTATATATTTTTCTAAAATGCTCTACACATCCATCCTGTGAATCATTATCTACAATTATGATCTGTACATCATTTTCTTCTTGTTCCAGATTTTCTATACTGTCAACACATTGTTCAGTTTCATGAGTAGATTTATAATTTAAAATCAAAAATGCAAATTTTGTCATTTTTCTCCTCTTTTTTGAACTATTTCATAATATAGCTCTTCTACATTTGCTGCATTTCTCTCTGCTGTAAAATTGTTTTTTGCCATATTGCATGCTTTCTCTCCCATTTTCTTCAACAATTCTACATTTCCAATAAATTTCTCCATATTTTTTGCCAAGTCATCAGCTACATTGTACGTATATAGAAAACCGTTTTCTCCGTCTCTGACCAATTCTGGATTTGCCCCGGCATTAGATGCAATTACCGGATTACTGCTCAACATCGCTTCAATTGTCACGCGACCAAACGCCTCTTTTTTCGAACAAACTAATTCCACATCACAATTTTCACGCAATGTTTTCATGTCTGATACAAATCCAACAAATTCTACAACATCTTCCACATCTTCTTTATTACATAATCTTCGCAAGCTTTTTTCATAATCTGCTATAGAACGTCCTGCAATATATATTTTAAAATTTGTAATTCCCTGTTTTTTCAGTATGCCTGCTGCCCGTATGGCACAGTCCTGTCCTTTTCCCGGCTGTAGTGCTCCTGAAATCAAAAACTTTGTAATTCCATCTTTATTATAATCTTTTGCACATTTTTCAGTATAATATTCTTCACTTACTCCATTATAAATAACTGTGCCTTTTTCAGGATTAATCCATTTTGAATAATACTGCCTCATTGCCTCAGAAATATATATAATCTTCGAATCTGACTCATCAACTAACTTTAAGCTATTCTCTCTTCCTTTTATATATGCTATATTCATATCATCTTCGCCAAATTCTCTAAAATGCCATACATGAGGCTTATTTAATGCCTTACTCAACTTCATTCCTATCTCAATAACACTTGAATTTGAATGAATAACGTCAATATTCTCATTTCTTAATCTTCTTTTCACCCTTTGAAGTGCTATACCATTAAATTTATATGCAATTCTATACGCAAGCTCAAGAAAACGTCCCTCATTTTTCGGAACCTGCCACCACGAATAGAAACATGTTATCGTATTTATCCCACGTTCTTTTAAAGCCTTCTCTATCTCACTGTTTTTTAACGGAACCAGTACACTCACATCATGGCCTTTTTGTTTCATGAGCTCTGCTAATGTAAGTAAAGACTTGGTAGCACCTCCCATATGCCCCTCATGTGCTATATATAAAATTTTCATTTTAGTGCTACTCCTTATTTCTCGCTGCAATACAATTTTGCAAACACATTGACTAATTTTAGTTTATCCACCACCAAAAACACATTAACTGTCAGTTTTGTAAAAAACGAATCGCCTTTTGTTTCTTTTCCAAATAACGGAAATTTTTTTGGTATCGCATTTTTTTCATACCATTCAAAGATCCTTTTATATTCTTTCAGGAATGCATCTCTGGATGCTTTCCTGCCAGAAAACAACAGGTACCATATACCATACCTTACATAAAAATACGAATATACTTTCTGCGTATTTCCTATTCGTTGATAAATTTTATCAAGAACATAAACAACATTTAAATCCGGATTAAACCCACGTTGTGATGTATTAGAGATACTTTTCGTATTAAAATACCAATTATATCCCACATATTCAATCACTTTAACACTTTTTGCTGTTGAATACGCTACTATATTAAAATAAACATCTTCCCCTAATCCACAATCCAAAAAACTGATATCATTTTTTAATAAAAATTCTCTTTTATATATTTTAGCCCACGGTGCAACTACCGTGAACTTGTACCAGGATGAATTCTTAGGAAAACTTTGAAAGCGGACTTTCTTATCTTCAACTCTCCTATACCCGCCTACTACAATATCACTTTTTTCATCTATCGCATTAATAAAGCGTTTAAAATAGCCATCATCTACAAAATCGTCATTATCTATGAAAAAAATAAATTCTCCACGAGCTTCTCTTATTCCTAAATTCCTGGTCTTAGCTGTGCCTTCATTCTTTTTCGAGATCACACGTACAATACCAGGATATTTTTTCGCATAACTATCAATTATATCTTCTGACCTGTCATTTGAACCATCATTAATTAAGAGTACTTCAAACGTCTCATCAATCTGTGATAGTATACTTTCCATACATCTCTTTATATATTTTTCCGAATTATATACTGGAATTATTATAGTTGCCTTTTTCATTCTTCTCCTCAAAATTACCTTCTAATTTATTAACGCTGATAACAACACAAATCCCACAACCAGAACATTTAAAATATCTGCCAATAAGATTAAAAAATCATCTTTATAATCCCGAACCATCTTACTACTTCTCATTCCCAAAAGAAGTACTGCAACAATAGGAAGATAATATCTTCCCTGTACCCCAGTGATATAATTAGATGATTGCTGTGTATACGATAACAGCATAGACAATAATACAAGAACTACACTGGCACAACAAATCAATGCAATAAATAATCTATGTCCTTTTTTTACATACACAGCTTCATCCCTTCTTCTTATAGCACAAATACAAATAAGCAGAATAAAGCCAATCAGTATAAACCACGGAACTCTTATATTCAAGCGCCCAAGCAAGCTTCCTATTGCTTCCTGTAAGTGCACGTCACCAACTTGTACTATCGTATTTTGAAAAATTCTGATAAACTGATTAGGTTTTTCTATAAAATAAGATATGTTATAGATTTCTTCGCCACTTCTGTAAGCACTTCCCGGCTGTCGCATGAACAGGCTCAGAATTCTCTGAGAAAACTGTGCAATAAAAACCAAAATAAATGGAATTGCCACTCCAATAACATATTTAATTTTTTCTTTGAAAGGTTTGAACATCTCCCACAGTACCATAGCAATAACTCCTGCTAGTGGAATATATACTCCACCTTTACAGGCTACTGTACAAAATCCCCCTGCCAAAAACATAACGCCAAATTCTTCTATACTTTTCTCTTCAGAATAAAGAAGCGATATTGCATATGCCATGTAGACAAATACAGCTCCTAATAAAATACCATCATAAGAGCAGGATGCAATCTGCTGAAGAATGATTGGGAAAAGTCCAAATACAGCGAACGAAGCCTTTCCAAAAGGAAGTTTACGTATTGCAATCCACATAAGCAGAATGGATGCCAGTGCATTCATCCAACGCCCAAACATGATCATCGTTATTGTATTAAAATGCAGAAGCCGTGCTATTGTAAAGCCAACTGCTGCTGGAAGGTAATTTAAAAACGTTACATTTCCGACCGGATTGTCTGCAAATGCCACCTGCAGAGTCTCATCACCAGACCTTCCAAACATATCTTCAAACGTTTCCCTGTAACGTTCTGTTGTAACATCCATGGTATTTTCTTTTGTTGCATCAATGTCATCTGCACGTTTATATATTCTTCCCTGTGCAGGAATCTCACTAATTCCCAGCATTTCATTAGAAATTGTATAAACAGCATCAATATGCGCTCTCTCATCCGGTACACAGAATGGTGGAATCAGAAAACTGTATACAAACGCAAGTACCAGTGCAGAAATAAGGAAGGTTTTACCCACTGACAATCTTCCAAATCCGGACAGAATAATCAGAACTGATACCAAAACGGTAAGTATTGCCACCATATATTTGAACATAGTTGCAAATATCATCTGATTACTGTATAAAGCAATCATACAAAGGTTACCTGCCATCGGCTGTGAATTCAGTTCATATGGATATTCTTCAGCTTCTCCACCAGCCAATTCCAGATTATCGCCAGCTGTTTTTTCATTTGTTATTACAATTTTGTACTGTTTTCCGGCAGAATTCTCAATTGCTTCCGGAAATTCAAGTACATAATATCCCTGAAGTGCACCTTTAATTTTATCTCGCTGATCTTTATTCAGATGATGTGACAGTTTTTCAATTTTCTTGGTAGATACTTTACCACTTTGTACCACTTCACCAGTCTGCTGATCATACAAATCATATTTTATTCTTATATTCACATCATCTACATTCGGAATATATACTGCCACAGCAGAAAGCTGATTTCCGGATACAGTAAATGTCTGGGATACACTCTCCCCTTCTTTCAGTGAGATATTCTGTGCTGTTTCATCCGTTTCTTCGCAGATTACCTCCGGATCTTTTGCACGCACAGTTGCTTCCATTGTTTTCATATAAACATAATCAAAAAAGATAAAAATAATTCCCCACACGATAACAAGCATCAGAATAATTTTTATTATCTTTTTTTTCAATGGAACTGCCTCTTTCATTGCTGAAATTTTCCGTTCTGAAGTTTTTGCAGTAAATAATGGCATGCCTGTCTTCTTATGCAAAATCAGCAGAAAAACACCTGCCAGAATCTCTGCCAGAAAATACACGCATGGTTTCAGCCAATTGTACGTTTTTACTTTATAACATATTGAAGCGCAAAGATAACTGTCACTGAGTTCTCCATCAACCCAGGAATGTTCTGCACTGTCATTTGTTTCTGATATGCCAATATACGGACCTTTCTCTTTACATCCAAGAGAACGGACTCTCATTTTGACATGTGTACCTTCGCTGATCTCATTCTCAAAAAGAATCAGAATATTTTTTTCATCAATCTGATCTTTTAGAAGTACCTCCGAATGCTGAATATTTTCTCCAGTCTCTGCATCTGTAAAATCCACGATCAGTTTTTCATTTTTAAATTTAATATCATTATCTGAATATCCATTCAGGACTATGCTGTTTGCATTTTTTTGTTTAACAACAAACTCTGTATCAATGGAATGTCCATCCAGGATCTCATATTGAAGATCTGCCTGCTTACCGAATGTAAATGATTCAAACCCCTGACTTCCACACGTCAGAAGCTGTATGATCAGAATAGCAAAGATGACAAAAAAATATACTGCAAATGCAGTGGATATCCTGGTTTTGTTTACAGTAATAAATTTTTCCTTTATTTTTCTCTTCATTTATATATCTTCCCAACTTATTATACTCCCAAAAAGTATACCAAAATTACATCTAATTGGCAAGTTGACTTTTATTCTGTACCTATAGTAGAATAGAACAATATATAAAGTATATTAGGAGTCATAATTATGCTATCAAAAAAAATAAATCTACTCTGCGCTGGATTGGTTACCTGTTCCGCCCTTTTTTCAACTTCCACCATTTCAGTTGCAGCAGCTAACACTGATATGTCTCTCACTATTGACAGTCAGTCCTATACCGGCACGTACACCGGCGATTTGAAAAATGGCGAACCATCTGGCGAAGGTACCTTTTCTTTTTCAGATGAAAAAGACTCATATTCTGTATCCGGAATCTGGAAAAAAGGTAAATTAAATGGTTCTGTTACTACCACAGCTTCCGATGGTTCCTATACATCATGCCATTATTCCGATGATAAGCCCTATGGCCGTCTTCTTAAATACAGTGCAAATGATCAATTAACAGGGTATGATTTTTATTATCAGATGCGCACACTTTCCTCTTTAAAAGAAAAAAGTGTTAATGCCGATTATAATGTATTACTTGGTACAACCTTTCCGGATACCCCACAAAAAATAACCGGTACTGTTTCTGCTGTATTTTCAACAGCAAGTAATGCCTTTGTTATTTTAATGGATAAACAAAATCATCCTTACGTTTTGACTTATGTCAATAACTCAACCAATAAATTCAATCAGGGAATTGTCCCTAATTTAAAAATTGGCGATCAGGTTACTGCATACGGTTATCTGCAGAGACAGGATTCTTTAGATTCCATGAAAAGTAAATTAGGTCGTTCTCTGCTCATCACCGATGCACCATCTGATTTAAGCAGTTTATCTGATTCAGATTTAAGTAACGAATTAGATTCCCTTACCAAAGCTTCTGAGACTGTTTACAATGAATTATCAACAAATACCTTACCATTTATCCTTATTTTTGCAGCTGAAGTTGATGGGCACTCATTATTTAATATCAAAAATCCAAGCTTAGATTATTCTGATATTATAGATAATCCTTATTTGTACAGTAATTTATCCTATGCACTAACCGGAACTGTTCAAAAGACAATTGCCAATTACGATAAAGGCTATGTACAAATGCTTATTTCTGAAAACAATACAGAAAATTTGTTTTACGTAAAATATCGCTATTCTGATGGTTCTTCGCTTCCTGCTACAGGTGATATTGTTACTGTAGATGGTGTATTTGATGGTAATTACAAAAAAATCATCCCGTCAGAAAATGCCAAACTTATTTCACCTACACCTTCTAAAAACAATAAAAAAGATTCCGACACCACAGATTCAACAGGCGATGATACTACCGCCGAAGAGCTTGATGCTTTTGTAGATGAAGATGTCGCTGATGAATACGAAGATTACGATGATATTGCATATGTGATCTTATATCCACGATTAACCACCGTTTCTGTAACAATCAATAAATAAAAAGCTCCCCCCTTGCGAAATCAGTATATGCACATGATTGCAGATCTAACAAGGGGGGATTTTTTATATACAAATAATCGAACCATTTATTAATTATATATTTTATAAGCTTAATTTATATTTAAAACTTTATTTTCAAACTTTTCCCATACATAATCATATTTTACTGCTTTCTTTGCCCACTCAATGCCATAAGATGTCACCAACGATAACAAAAATAATATTGTTGCAATAAGAAAGCTATTCTTAAAAGAATAAATAAAATTATAGCAATAATTGTTTCTAAAAAATATGTGGACATAGAAAATATTCATAGAATGTTTTCCTATAAATTCCAGTATAGTATTTACGATCGGAATTTTTGACACATAAAGATATGCAAAAACAATCCACAGCAATGGAACAATTCCATAATTCAATTCTGTACACACAGTAACATCACATGTTATATACAATTTAAATGTCACATACAATCCCACAAGAAACATTATGAATATCAGCCATTTATAATACAAAGCTCGTTTTTGCACCCATTTTGCTATTTTGGTAAATATATCATTTTCTGCAAAAATCACGCCACAAATTACAATAAACAAAAATGATAAGCATGAATTGTTTCCCTGAAATCCTATTCCAAATATTCTTGGCATAATAAATGTCAATACAATTGTAGCTATCCCTCCAATTTTTTTGCATAAGCAATCTACTACAGGTACAATTATAATTATTGTAACTGCCAGACTCATGTACCACCATGCACCATTCATACTCGGAGTTCCCAAAAAAGCACTCAATCCCAACATATCCAATATAATATTAGCTATACCATGAGATTTCATATACACCTTTATAGGCATTCGATCTATTATCGAACATATAAAAAAAGCACCAACAAATACAAACCAATATCCTTTATATAATTTAAGAAGCCTCCTTTTTATCCACCCATCAGCTGCTCCCTTTTTTTCTGACAGTTTCATATAAGATACCGCGAGACCATACGCTGATAAAAATGCAAAAAAACTGACACAATTCTTTCCAAACCATGAAAGCAAATTCACAATTCTTTCTGTCAATGGAAAAAAAGACACTTCAAAATTCTGATACATACTCGGACTATTAAAAAGATGATGATACAGCAAAAATATCACAGCAATTCCCTTCAACTGTAATGTATTTTCTTTTGTAAATTTCATATTTTATAATTCTCCAATCATTCTATAGCATCCTCATATCAGCTTTTCTTTCTGCGGTGCATGTACCTTTTTATTTTCTATATTTCTCCGCAATCTCCAACAGTTCTTCTACTCTTCTCTCAAAGGAATATTCTTTTTTGATCATATCGTACTGTTCCAGGGCTTTTGCTTTTACGGCTTCATAATCGTTTTCTACTTTTTTGACGCAGGCATCAAATTCTTCTTTTGTATCGTAATAAAGTACTGCATCCGGGAAAATTTCCTTCATTTCCTCACAACCGTCTGAGATGACCGGCAGTCCGCATGCCAATGCATCAAAAATACGGTTATTGATGATCTGGTTATCCAGCATGTCTTTCCAGTGATCATTCAGTGTAACTTTTGCGGAACGGTACAGTGCCGGAAGTTTCTCATTCGGCATAAATGTGCTATCTACCACATCTTTATGTTCCGGCATCATCTCATACCAGCCACTTCCCCATACATGAAGTGGCACGCCAGCCTCAGCAGCCCAGTAAACACAGTCTCTCATGACGCCTCGGGTACTTCCGATAAAGATGTACTGTCCGTTATACTGTTTCTTGGTTTCGCCTTCCGGGCAGAAGATCTCTGTATCGGTACACTGTAAAAGCGGCACAACCGGGACACTGATCTTATCTTTTAATTCTTCTGCCATATGTCTGGAACCCACGCATACGACGTCGTATAATTCATATTCTGCTTTTGAGATCATATCCGGATGACTGATATTCCACATAATGTAGAGACATTTCTCATTTCTTCTGTCCGGACGATAGAAATATTTTCCTCGCAGGACAAGAACTACATCTGCGCCCTCATCACAACCCCAGTCCTGACGATTATCGATAATTGCGTAGATGTTCTGACGTTCCAGGTATTTCTGCAGGGCAACCGCATAGTAATAATCACCCCAGCGGAATTTTGCTTCGCCTTCTGTAGCCGGGCATTTAATCACCCATACCGGACGTCCATCTGCTACCCGTTTCGTCTCAGATGCCATCTTCGCCCAATTGTCTCTTCTTACCAGTTCCTGCTCAATGTATTCTTTCAGGTTTTTCTGCAGATTTTTCTGCATCTCTTCCATATTTTTCTGCTGGAGCTTGATAAGTCTTTCCTGTTCTTTGAACTGTTTTCTGATATATTTTTCCTGGTCTTTAAATTTCTTATCCACATAAGTGCGTCCGACCGGAACGATCTTTCGCAAAAATCTCTTTAATTTCTGTTTGAATCCCATAGTTTCATTTTCCTTTTTCGTAGCTTCCGGAATCTGCCCCATGATCTGCTGATACTGTTCAAATTCCTGTTTGATGTAGAAGTATTCTTTATTCTTTCCTTCTATTCCGAGTTCCTTGAACCATTCTGACTTTAACTTTTCTTTCAGTTTTGTCTTAGTCGGCTCGGAAAGCGTATTATAATTCCACAGTGAAAAGTGAAGTGCATAATTGATATAATCTTTTTCCAGTTCTTCGTACAAACCTTCTTCTCTCAGCTTATCGCGAAGCGCTGTCAATGCATGATAAAAGCAATCCCATGAATTTTCTCTTGTTTTTGAAAGCGAATCCTTCGCATCACGCCGCTGATGCGCCAGAACTACCGGCACAACCGAAATCTTTTTTGCCAGTGCTACTGCACTGAATACAAAGAGCATATCATTACTGGTCCGCTGCTCCTGAAATGTCAGATGATATTTATCAACAAATTCTTTCAAAAACAGTTTATCCCATGCCCAGCCAACAAACACTTTAAATACATTCCCCGTCATCTGTCGATGATTAAATGGATGATACGGCGGAATCTCATTCTCTCGGATCACCCAGTTTACCGGCACAAACTGATTTTTGTCTGTGTGATACTGATCTGATTTATATGCCACAAAATCCGCCTGGTCCTTTTCTGCCAGATCATATGCCTTTTCAAGCATTCTCGGTTCAAAAAAATCATCCGAATCCAAAAAAGACAGATATTTACCGGTTGCATAACGCATACCGTTATTTCTGGCAGCCCCTGCTCCTGCATTCTTCTGTTCTATAATCTGTATACGACTGTCTTCCGCAGCATATTCTCTCAATATATCAAGTGAATTATCTGTTGAGCCATCATCCACACAGATAATCTCAATATCTTTTAATGTCTGCCCAACCACACTGTCCATGCACTGTTTCAGATATGGTTCGACATTATATACGGGTATGATTACCGATACCTTTACCATGATTCTTCTCCTAGCAACCTATTATTCTATCTGCTTATTATACCTTTTCTCTCTTGTTTCGTCTATATATTTTCTATTTCTGTCTCTGGACATAAAAAACTTTAACCTATATACTATTATTTATGAATATTTTATTTACTGAGGAACGGAGACATTGTATGAAACCAAACAATTTAACATCTAATAGAATTCTGTATTTCGACTATCTGGAAGTACTGGCTATTTTTCTGGTAGTTTCTATCCATCGCTCATGGTTCGATCTTTCGTATTCTGCAAGCATTCTTTCAATCATCTGCAGTATATGTGTACCACTGTTTTTCATGGTTAATGGTGCATTACTATTTCACAGATCTTTCGATTTAAAAAAACATATTCATAAAATAGTGGCCATGTTCATTGCTCTGGAAGGCTGGCGTATTCTCTATTTTCTGACCTGCCTCTTAACCAACCAGATACAACTGAACACGTTCTCCAAATCAGATATCTGGAATTATCTGTGTGGTTCCATGAATTTAGATCGTGTACCAACTGCCCATATGTGGTTTACCAATACCTTATTATTTTTGTATATCCTTTTTCCACTGCTCAAGATATGCTGGGATCATAACAAATCTGTATTGTATTTTTTCATCATTATATGTGGCTGCTTTTTTCAACTCTCGGAAGAAATAAATGTTTTACTGGCACAGTTTACTACTCTCTTACATAAAAACTCTGTTTTTACAGTTGACGGATTTCGTGCAACCTTAAGCCCTTTGTACAATAATGGGCATTTTCTGGTTTATTTTGTACTTGGTGCAATACTTCACGACTTATTTTTTGTACGCGCCCAAAAGCCTCTCAATGCACAAAAAATCCGTCCATACAGTATTCTTTGCATTATAATTGGACTTTTGTGGGATTTCTTTGCCAAGTATCTGCAATGTGGTACTTTAAGATGGACGGGAGAATCTTTTAAAAATGGATATTTAAAAATAGGTACTGTTTTTATGTGCATTGGTATTTTTGTACTATTTTCTTCATTTGACTTCAACAGAGTTTCCAAAAAAATAAATAACACAGTCTCTTTTATTTCTAAAAGAACTCTGGATATTTATTATATTCACATGTTCTTTGCTGCAATCGCTCTGGATTACATCTATCCAAAAGTGCAGGTTGCAAATGTGCTTATCAATTCTGTTCGTACACTGATCATCATAATAATCGCCCTGGTTATTGGGCAGTTCTTTCGTAAACTGCCCGTCCTTAAACATCTTCTGAACGCCTGACTTTCTTTTCTGCTTTTTGCCATATGGCAAAGAGCAGAATTGCCAGTAATGAAATCACAAATCCTTCCTTAAATCCGGGTGAAACATATGTCATTTCAATCTTATTTTCACCTTTCTTTACCTGCAATACAGTAAATGTCCGACTCGGATCTGCGGTCACTGTCTCACCATTACATTTTATTTTCCATCCTTTATCATAAGGTATCGTGAGCATCAATTTCTCATTATCCTCAACCGCTGTATATGTTCCGGTAATTTTTCCCTCTCCATAGTCTTCGACCTGAAACATCTTTGTCTTTAACTTATCAATGGCAGAAGAAAATTCTTTCATGTCCAGATAATAAAAGACCCCTTCCAGCTCATCTTTATTTGAAAGATTTCCCTTTATTGCTACTGTTGCAATATCCGAGTTTTCCGGATCATCTACCTGAAAAGTTTTATACGATGTCACCCTGGAGTAAGTCGTTCTCGGATCTCCGTTTATATAGATCACCGTCTGAGCTGCATCTTTAATCACATGATCTATATATCCATATAAAATATGTTCCTCTTTCGGCACTTTTATCTGAAATTCATCGCCATCTTCAAGAACGGTCTTCTGCGCATCCACACGTTTAAAGCACTCAATATCTTCTCCTGTTAATGTTGATAATATTTTATTTTGGTATTCAAATGGATTCTCTGCCTCTATATTTTCGATATCAGCCCCCTGTACACAATACCCAAGATTTAGTGCATATGGATTTACATATACACTTTTTCCATTTATAACACCTGCGTCTGTATCCTTTTCACATCCCTCAATAGTATGATCACTTATAATGTACCGGATTCCCCACAAACTGTCGGTTAAAAGAAGTGGTTCATTATATTGCATAAACTTATAATAATCATGATATCCACATTTGTGATACAGTTCTGTCAGTGCACTGTTAATTGTTGAAGTATATGTTGCAAATGAATGATATCCATATTGCAGCCCTTCGTTAAATACGCCCAGATAATTTGCTCCTCTGTCTTCTCCCGCAGGCGATGCCTGCTCTGTTCTGTAAAATTCACTGTTCGAAATATCAAATCCGGCAAAACGTTCTTTCTGTTGCTCATCATACACAGAATAGGCATGCCCTTCAATCGGAGCGTAAGATCTCACAATGCTGTAGCCATTAAACAGTAATTCTACACAAACCCACATACATACAATGGATCTGAACCATTTTTTATGAAAAAATTTTACGCTTTTTTCCAGATACGCAGCAGCAAGATAAATAATAAAAAAGCTGATAACAAAAGAAAACCTGCAGTAATACGAATTTGCTTTTCGAAATCCATTCCACACATTTTCCAATGGTATAAATGTTGCAGATACCACAAGAAAACTCAGCACCAGTGCAGACAATATCTTTTCCTTCAGGCTTCTTTTTGACAGAAAATAGGCCGCTGCACAAATAAGAACAAACGTCCCACAAAACAGCATAATTCCCTGAGATTCTGTTCCAAATGCTTTTTGCATCCGTATTCCCGGAAGCAGACCTTTTATCAGAGTTTTTATTCCAATATGAAATCCCGGCGTGTAATCTGTCGTGCTTTCAATGCCCTTTCCCTGAAGTAAATTCATTGCTGTCGGCAAAAACAAAACCATAGAACTCATTACTGCCAGTAACATTGTCAATCCGTATTTAACAATTGTCACAATATATTTTTTCTTTTCATCCGTGCAAAATAACTCAAAAAAGAAATAGACAACAGAAAACAGGCAGCACATATATGCCATATACCAGTTACAGACGACCATAACCAATACTGATATAAATAAAAAAGTTTTTTTATTCTGCATTATAAGCCGATATATTCCCAGACAGATCAGAGGCAGCATGATCAGGGCATCCAGCCACATAAGATTGCATTTCTGTGAAATGCTATATGACATCATGCCATAACAGGTTGCCAGAACAATTATCCATATATTATCAATTGATGAAAATCTGTTTCTCATAAAAAAAGCACTTGCAGATGCTGCCAGTGCCAGTTTTAATATCGTGAGTACAAGCACAAATATCTGAATATCATTAAAAAACAAAATCAACAGATTCAGCGGACTGGCCAGATAGTACGCATATAATCCGATCATGTTGTTTCCCATACCCGCATTAAACGAATAAAAAAGATTACCGCCTCCAGTCAGTACCTGTTTAAACCAGGAAAAGAACTGAATATACTGCCATCTCAGGTCCCAGATCAATAAGCTTCTCTCCCCAAACGGATATATTCCCACTTTGTAGAATATCACGAACAGCATAATCGCTGTTATAAAAAAGGGAATTATATATACTTCAGCTCTTTTCCTGCTACTATCTAACATCAAAAAATCTCCATTCTGTTTTACTTACCACTCGCTTGCTCTTATCCATTCTTCATATGGAGCCAGATGCATATGTTCACCTACTACATGGCTTTGTGATTTATAAATTTTCAACAATTCTACTTTTTTATCAACACTGCTCTGTGGAACTTTTTTCAGAGACGCCTCTACAGCCGGCATTCTTCTTGCACTGTAATATCTTTCAAAATAATACAGATTATTTCCCCAGCAGTTCTTATAATAACTCTCAGTCATTAGTTTACTCGTCATTTTGTGATGAATATGACCATACTCTCCATTTGGATTGTGCGTTGCTACCATTCCCCAATGCTTATATTTCATAAGAAAATCCAGATCTTTGGCAATCTGCGGCTTTGAAGTTGCCCAGTCGAATCTCTTTCCGTTTACCAGATCCGGATATTTAAGAATCAGTCCAATATTCCCTGACTCTTTCATCACTTCATAAAACTCATTTTTCCTTACTTCATTATATCCATTTGTCAGACAGACAACAAACCATCCACCTTCTGTCAGGTGGGCGCCGCCCCACAGTGTCTCATCGTCCGGATGAGCAACCACCATCAGTTTTGTGCAGTCAGACAAAGGAAGTTCATCCAGCATCTCTTTTGTGATCTGCCCTTCTGTTGTCTCAGGATCATAAGTCACGGAATCCTTCTCAACCTGACCTTTATTATTAAAGTACTGACCATTATACCAGCAATTTTTTTTCATACGTCCGCTGGCATCAACATAATAAGTATGTCCACCAGTCTGTACATATTTATTTGTGACCATTTTACCATCGGTTCCAAAATAATATTTATTGCTTCCAACGTCCACCCAGCCGGTCATAAACTGGCCATTCTTTAAATAATACGTATGGTTTTTCCATCGATGAATACCACTCTTCGTGGAAAGCTCACCATTATCTTCGAACCAGTACCATTTGCCTTTTATTTTTATCAGGCCTGTTTCCAGACTTCCATCTTTATTTATATAAACCTTTGTTTTTCCGTGTTTATAAAGACCTTTTTTCTTTACAAGTCTGCCATCTTTGTCAAAAATATACAGTTTATTGTTTACCTGTTTCTTTCCCGTACAGGCACGGGCAGTTTTTCTGTCAAAATAATATCTGTCTTTCTTATATTTAATCCATCCGGTTTTTCGAACACCTTTTTTATCAAAGTAATAATAATATTTTTTAATTTTTTTTACTTCATTTTTTACATAGATATTATTTACTTTATACTTATAAGTCGTTCCCTTTCGCACCCATCCGGTCTTACCTGCTGCCTGTACAGACATTGCTGACATTACAAACAATACACATATTATCCAAGTTACAAACAGGCTCTTTTTCATTTTACTTTTCATTTTGTCCACTCTTTTCGTCTTAAATCATGAAGCCTTCACTTCCAGTTGTTCCCATATCTATAGGATACTTTGTTTACCACGCAATTGCAATCTTTTTCCACGACATTTCTTATCTTTGTGCGATCCACATTTGACAGTTTTTCTCTCCTGTGATAACCTTCCAGTAAAATCCAATTTATTTTATCGCGGAGTTATGTTATGAACCGTATTCTGAATTATACCATTTCTGATGCCGATGCTGGCATGATCGTCTTAGATTTTCTACGTAAACAGGGATTTTCCAGACATATCCTCACTGCTATGAAAGCAGATAAAGAGGCACTTTCTGTAAATGATCAAAAAGTCGGCGGCCGAACTATTCTCTGTGCCGGTGACCATTTTCGGGTACGGCTTCTGGAAACTGTTTCCCCTGACGGCATTATTCCAGCGTCTATGGATATTCCTGTGCTGTATGAAGACGAAGATATCCTTGTTGTAAATAAGCCTGCAGATATGCCAGTACACCCTTCTATCGGCAATTACACCAATACTCTCGCCAACGGTATTGCTGCCTATCTGGAAGCCAAAGGAGAAATCTGTCCATTCCGCTGTATCAATCGTCTCGACCGGGACACCTCAGGGGCATTGATTCTTGCAAAAAACGCGCTCAGCGCCGCTGTCCTTTCCGTCCAGATGCGAAACAGGCAGATTCGCCGCACCTATCTCGCCGTTGTTCAGGGAATCACTCATAAAAGCGGTACAATTACTGCGCCAATCAGCCGTGTGACCGATTCTGTGATTGAACGCCACGTTGATTTTCAGAACGGCGAATCTGCTGTTACTCATTATCAGCGCCTGGAAACAAAAAACAACCTTTCTCTTCTTGAGATTCACCTTGAAACGGGACGTACCCATCAGATTCGAGTTCATATGGGATACATCGGTCATCCACTTCCGGCCGATTACCTGTATAATCCAGTTTATGATACTTTTAAGCGCCAGCCGCTTCACTCTCTTCAGTTGGAATTCCGTCATCCAATAACCGGTCAGGAAATGTGTCTGATGGCTCCTGTTCCTGAAGATATCAGTAAAGTTTTTTGAGCAATGTCCGATAAAGGCTCTTTATCCAGTCTCATTTCTACAAAAAAACAGCTGCTTTTCTGCCAGAGTCCCAAATTTCTCTTTCAGAAAAACAACTGTTTTTATTTTTAGATATTATTTGTTTTTATCGTAAATGATCTGTAATCCCTTCAGAAGCAGATCTCCATCCAGGATCATCTTACGTTTACAATGTGGAATAATTTTTCTGGACATACCACCTGTCGCGATCACGGTAACTTTCTGTCCGAGTTCTTCCTCAATTCTGTCAATGATACCATCCAGCGCAGCTGCATTACCATAAAGAATTCCACTCTTCATACAGTCTACAGTATTTTTACCGATGATTTTCTTCGGCTCTTCGATGCTGATTCCACTCAGCTGAGAAGCTCTTGATGTCAGTGCATCGAGTGAAATCTGTACACCTGGCATGATCATGCCGCCGATATAATGTTTCTTATCATCCACCACAGAAATCGTCGTTGCAGTTCCCATATCAATGATCACCAGCGGCACCGGGTATTGTGCCAGTGCAGCCACCGCATCTGCAACACGGTCAGCTCCCATCTCTCCTGGATTGTCCAGAAGGATATTCAGTCCGGTCTTAACGCCAGGTCCGACAATCATGGCATCTTTCTTAAGGATTTTCTGCACTGCCAGTCTGGCAGCAAATGTAATCTGTGGAACAACCGATGAAATGATTGCTCCTTCAATATCTGAACGGTTGATATGATAAATATCAAGGATTGTCTTAATATCAATGGCATATTCCAGTTCTGTCTTTGTCCAAATCGTAGAGACACGCTCTGTAAAATATATTTTTTCTTTATCTATACAGCCAACTACAATGTTGGTGTTTCCGATATCAATGGCTAAAATCATAGTTTTTTATTCCATTCCTGTCTATACACGTTTTATGCGGCAGTATCCGGTTTTGCAATCTGGGATGCCGGAATCAGATGTGCCTTTGAAAGTGCAGTTCCTACAGCTGCTGTAATGACTGTAGAAGAAACCATCTCGCTGATTGCATTGACTCCTACCATCAGGCAGCATCCAATAATAATGTTATGACCACCCATCAGATTCTGGATCAGCTCTGTATTTCCAAACATCACAACCAATGCTGTCATAAAGAACAGGGTATTCAGAAATGCGGAAAAGAATCCGGTAACTGCACAGGATACATAAGTATTGGCTCTCTTATGAACAGCTCTGTAAATAAATCCGATACAGATTCCGTCAAGAATACGAGGTCCGAAGCACTGTACAGCTGTCATCAGTGGATTGATCTGGAACAGTGCGGCACCAAGTGCACTCACTCCACCGATTCCCATTGCCTGCATGAAACTGGTCAGGCCAAAAACAGCTCCTGCGATTGCCCCGCCTGTCGGTCCAAGTACAATGGCGCAGACTGCAACCGGAATTACGTTAAAAGTTACTGCCAGTGGTCCAATGTTCAGGTATCCCAGTGGCGTATACGCCATCAGAAAAAGGATTCCTGCCATAAGGCCAAGAATGGTCAGCTGTGATGTTGTAAATTTCTTTGTTTTCATGTTTTCCTCCTTGTTATCGTTCCCTTACACGAGATACAATACGGTGCGGAATTGCGGGCATATGATTTTTTATTTACCCGCTTCCTGGTGAACGGGTTACTGTTTCTCTCTTTCTTTCTGAATAGAGAGAATTTTATCCAGGATGACGTTGGCTGCATCCTCCTTGCTCATAAGCTGGAGTGATACGTCTTCATCCTGTGTAATCAGAGTCAGAACATTGGTATCGCCCTGGAATCCTGCTCCTGCCACTTTCAGATTATTGGCAGCAACCATATCCAGATGTTTCTTTCCAAGTTTTGCTCTGGAATTACCGATCATATTCTGGGTTTCCATGGAAAATCCACATAAAAACTGTCCTGGCAGGCGGTGTTCTCCCAGATATCCCAGGATATCGTCTGTCTTTTCCAGTTCTATACTCATCTGTTCTTCCTGCTTCTTTACCTTGTCCTCATAGACATTAGCCGGACGATAGTCAGCGACTGCTGCTGCTTTGATAATAATGTCCTGTTCAAAGCTTACAGAAGTAACTGCATCAAACATTTCTTTTGCAGTCACTACCGGTACAAGCTTTACAAACGGAGGCGGCTCGATTGCACATGGTCCGCTGACCAATGTCACATCTGCGCCACGGAGCATGGCTGCTTTTGCCAGTGCATATCCCATCTTTCCGGAAGAATGATTTGTGATATAACGTACAGGATCGATTGACTCCTGTGTCGGTCCGGCAGTCACAAGGACTTTACGGCCAAGGAGATCTTTTTCTTTTGCAATTTCTCTGAGAATATAGTCCAGAAGCATCTCAGGTTCCGGCATCTTTCCGGCTCCTGTATCACCACACGCCAGATAACCACTGGCCGGTTCGATCACTTCATAACCATAATGCTGCAAAATAGCAAGATTATCCTGAACGATCGGATTTTCGTACATGTTTGTATTCATAGCAGGAGAAACGATCTTTTTACATTTACATGCCATGATCGTAGTTGTCAGCATATCATCTGCAATTCCATGAGCCAGTTTACCGATCACATTTGCGCTCGCCGGTGCGATCATCACCACATCCGCCTGCTTTGCGATGGAAACATGTTCTACACTGAACTGAAAATTTCTGTCAAAGGTATCTACCAGACATTTATTTCCGGTAAGAGTTTCAAAAGTAATTGGATTGATAAAATTTGTAGCATTCTTTGTCATCAGTACATGCACCTGTGCATGAAGTTTCTTCAGTGCACTTGCAAGATATGCAATTTTATATGCCGCAATACTTCCGGTCACTCCCAGAAGAACTGTTTTGCCTTTTAACATATCGTTCTCCTCCTCTGGCAGACAATGCTGTGCCTGCATCTGTTTTATTATAACAGTCTCGGCTGTAATTGCAACGTATTTTTCCAGTGTTTAATTTTTTGTACAGCATTTTATTGAACCCTGATGGAATCTATACTATAGTAATCTGTAAAGAAATGCTGTTTTTCTTTTTTCATAAAATATTCTATTATTTCAAATAATACAATCGGAGGTTATTATGAAAGCAGTTCAGATCACACAATGGTGTGCCCGTTTTATCAAAGAGCAGGTGCAGTCGGGCGATATCTGTATCGATGCAACTATGGGAAATGGAAATGATACGGTTCTTCTCAGTTCTCTCTGTGGACCAGGGGGACATGTATATGCTTTTGACATTCAGGAACAGGCTCTTGTAAATACCCGCACAAAACTTCAAAATGCAGATGTTCCGGAAAATTACACACTCCTTCTGACGTCACATACAAATATCGATCAGTATGTAAAACCAGGCACTGCCAGTTGCATCACTTTTAACCTTGGCTATCTTCCAGGCGGAGACCACACGAAAGCCACTCATGCTGTTTCCAGCATTGAAGCACTTTCCAAAAGTCTGGTTCTTCTGAAAAAAGGCGGTCTGATCTCACTCTGCATCTACAGCGGCGGAGATTCCGGCTTTGAAGAACGGAATGCAGTTCTTGACTGGCTGAAAAATCTGGATTCACATAAATACCTGGTTATCCGAAGTGACTACTATAATCGCCCGAATAATCCGCCGATTCCTGTTCTGATCATTCGCCAGTAAAAATATTTTATCTCTTATAATACAAATAAGACCGATGCCACGTACGTTTCACGCCACATCGGTCTCATTTTTATTATCAGTCTGTGATCTTGATAGTCTCAATCACCGGCTGCTCATCTGCCTTGATCGTTCCATTGTTGTCTGTCGGTTTTGCATTTTTACATATCTCATCCACAATGTCCATACCATCTGTAACTTTTCCGAAAGCAGCATAATCACCATCCAGGAAAGTACTGTCTGACTGTACGATAAAGAACTGTGAGCTTGCACTGTCCGGATCAGAAGATCTTGCCATGGAGATAGTTCCTCTCACATGAGAAATATCGTTCTTTACACCATTACTGGAAAATTCGCCTTTAATCGTTTCATCTGCACCGCCGGTTCCGTTTCCTTTAGGATCTCCGCCCTGCATCATAAATCCATCCATGATACGCCAGAATGTAAGGCCGTCATAGAATCCTTCCTGTGCCAGCTTTACAAAATTTGTTACTGTGATCGGTGCTGTATCCGCATCCAGCTCTACCTTAATATCACCATAATCACGAATGCTGATATCTGCATGGTGAATACCTGTCAGCTCCTGGCTGGTATCAAGAACAGCTGTTTCCGCAGCCTCTCCATCTGTACCATCACTGAATCCGGCTTCCTCCGTTTCTTTTTCGCTCGCTACTTTTACTTCTTCGGTATCTTTATCAGAAGAATCTTTATCTTCTGATTTTTCATCTGTTGTTTCTGTTTTTGTACTCTCTGATGTCTTGGTGCTGCCGCATCCTGCAAGTGTACCTGCTGTCAGCACAACTGCAAAAAGCACTGCCAGAACTCTGGATTTCATGATCAGTTCCTCCTGTCTTTTTGTTACTGTTCACAGCAACGTCTTTTCTCTGATAGTATCCACAGTGTAACACCCCTGAAACTTAAAGTCAAATCCTTACTTGTATCCGGTGCACAGCTCTGCTACAATAAAAACAAAAACAGAAAGGACTTTTATCATGAAAAAAATCGCAAGTTTTACCATAGACCATATTAAACTTCAGCCTGGCATCTATGTTTCCCGTAAGGATTATCTCGGTGACCAGGTTATCACAACCTTCGACATCCGCATGACGTCCCCGAATGAAGAGCCGGTCATGAACACTGCCGAACTTCATGCAATGGAACATCTGGCAGCTACTTTTCTCCGCAATCACGCCGAATTCGGTCCAAAGGTTATTTACTGGGGTCCCATGGGATGTCGTACCGGAAATTATCTGCTGCTTGCAGGTGACTATGAGTCCAGAGACATCGTGCCGCTCATGACTGAAATGTTTGAGTTCATCCGTGACTTCGAAGGAGAGATTCCTGGAGCTTCTGCAAAAGACTGCGGAAATTATCTGGACATGAATCTTGGCATGGCAAAATATCTTGCAGACAGATATCTGAAAAATGTGCTTTATGATATCAAACCGGAACGTCTCACATATCCTGAATAAGCATCTTTTATTGTGTAAATATCATACTGCATAACACAAAAACGCTGAACCTCTTTTTGAAGTCCAGCGTTTTATGCATTTTTTCTGCTTATTACTGAGCGGCTGTCGCTGCTGCATCTGCAGTTGCTGCTCCTGCCGGAGCTTCTGTGGATACATACTGCGCATTCACATAACCTGTCTGGCCGTTAATGCTTACCTCTACCCATTGTTTATCTTCGCTGACGCCTGTACTGGTCAATGCCTGTCCGACAGTTGTACCAGTGATGATTTCAGCTTCTGTACTGCAGTCCGAACGGATATTAACACCCTCAACTGTATAATAAGTTCCGCTTTGTTTTATGATATTCACACCACTTGCTGTCTGAGACATTTCCACTGCCGGAGTTGGTGTTGCTTCCGGTGTTGGTGTCGCTTCTGGTGTAGGTTCTGGAGTTGGTGTTGGAGTTGCTTCAATCACAGTCACAGTAGAGTCTTCTCCTCCCGTGCTGTATCCGCATCCGGATGCCACAACAGCCAGTCCGGCCAGCACGATCAGTAATCTGGATTTCTTCATAGAAATAATTTCCTCCTTTATAGCATAAGCATAACAACACTATACCCCAACTCAGGTATACTATGCAAGCCTTTTTTTATAGTGTGCCGTGGGATATTACCTGTGAACAGTAACGTTAACATTCCCTTTATAATCTCCACGGTCTGTCACAACTTCACATCCAATCTGTTCCATTCTCCTGTTCAGGCACATGCGGCATTCCGCCGCCTCATCACCCGTACAGATTTTGCCGTCATAAAGCATATATTTCTTTCTTACAGCTACTGGAGACAGATTCGGCATCACTACATTCGCTCCGGAAAGCACTCCCAGCTCCCGTCCCCGCGGGTGGATTGTTCCAAGCGCAGTTGTTGCCGGAAGCAGCACCTCAGGCAGCATCAGGCGAAGTAATGCCAGATAAAACAAAGTATCCTCCAATGTCCCGCTCCGCTCATTACAGAATGGTGTATCCTGATGTGCAATAAACGGTCCGATTCCGACCATTTCCGGGTTCAATTCTTTCAAAAACAGAAAATCTTCCACCAGATCATCCACTGTCTGCAGTGGTGACCCTACCATAAATCCGGCTCCTGTCTGGTAACCCAGTTTTTTCAGAATCCGAAGACAGTTTTTACGATGTTCCCCGGACATTTCCAGCGGATGCAGTCTCATATAATGCCGTTGATCTGCTGTTTCGTGACGCAGAAGATAACGGTCTGCCCCTGCTTCCCTGTATGCACGATAACTTTCTTCTGATTTTTCTCCAATAGAAAGTGTCAGTGCACAGTCCGGATACTGTTCTTTAATTCTTTGTACAATCTCTACGATCTTTTCATCCGTAAAAAAACCATCTTCGCCGCCCTGCAGAACAAACGTCCGAAAGCCAAGTTCATACCCCTGTCTGCAACATTCCAGGATGTCTTCCTCTGTTAATCTGTAGCGTTGTGCATTATGGTTACTTCGGCGGATTCCACAGTAATAGCAGTCATTTTTACAGTAATTTGTAAATTCAATCAAACCTCTGACGTAAATCTTATTTCCGTATACTTCCTGTCGTACCTGATTTGCCAGGTTTCTGGCATACTGGTCTGTTTCTTCTGAACGATTCGCCAGAAGCCGGTGAAATTCTTCTGCAGTCAGCATCTGTTCCTGGTGCAGTTTATCAATTAATCTTTTCATATGTTTTCTCCATCAGGAACTGTTTACAGCTGTTTTTTTCCTCTTGCTATGTATTTTCCAAGTTTTTCTTTTACCAGTTGTCCATCGTCTACTGCCAGGCTGCCTCTAAGGAATACCTTATCAATTCCACAGTACAGTCTGAATCCTTCAAAAGGATTATTATCGGTGTTATACGCATGTGTTGCAGCAGAAATAACGCTTTCTTTTTCCGGATCCAGTACTACGATATCCGCATCACTTCCTGGTGCGATCACACCTTTCTGCGGATAAACGCCATACAGTTTTGCCGGATTTTCAGACAGGAATTTACACATCTGTTCCTGCGTGATTCTTCCTTCTCTTACACCATAAGTATATAAAAGTGTTCCACGTGTCTGTACTCCCGGAAGACCTCCCGGAATCTTTGTAAAATCGTCCTTACCAAGTGCTTTCTGTGCCAGTGTAAAACTGCACTGATCTGTCGCTACCGTCTGTATTTCTTCACTTGCCAGTGCTTTCCAGAGACATTCCTGATCTTCCTTTTTACGGATTGGCGGTGCACAGACATAGACAGCACCTCCGAAGTCAGGCTTTGAATAGACACTGTCATCCAGGAGAAGATACTGCGGACATGTCTCTGCATATACTTTCTGTCCACTCTCTCTTGCTTTCAGAACTTCATCCAGTGCTTTTTTGTTGGTGAGATGCACTACCATCACCGGTGCATTTGCTTCTTTTGCAATAACCAGAAGACGATGGACAGCCTCTGCTTCCATGGTATCCGGACGAACCAGTGGATGATTTTCCGGTCCCAGTCTGCCTTCTTTTTTTGCTTCATCGATCAATGCATCGATTACACCTGCATTTTCGCAGTGTACTCCCGCAAAGCATCCGCACTCACCCAGTTTTTTCAGGATTTTATACATATCGCAGTCATTGACGATCATTGCCGGATATGTCATATACAGTTTAAAACTGGTAATACCGTGATCGATCATATCCTGTACTTCCTGCTCGGTCTTTGCATTCCATTCCACGATTGACATATGAAAGGAATAGTCGCAGGAACATTTATTATCTGCTTTTTTATGCCACTTTTCAAGGCCTTCCTTCAATGTATGTCCACCCTTATCCTGTGATGCATAATCAATGACCAGTGTCGTTCCCCCAAGAATTGCAGCCTTTGTTCCTGTTTCAAAATCATCTGCTGTCACTGTTCCGGCTACTTCCAGGTCGAAATGTGTATGCCCGTCTATAAATCCCGGAAAAAGAAGTTTTCCACTTACATCGATCACCTCAGCTCCATCTGCCGGAATATTTTTTCCAACCTGAATGATTTTTTCTCCTTCCACCAGTACATCCATCTGTTCTGATTTTTCGCCGGATACTACTATTCCATTTTTTAATAAATATTTCATAGCTTTCACCCCCAAAGCAATCATTGTTTATGATATTAAATATAACATTCTTCCAGAAGTGCATCAACCATTATCTGTGCATCCGGCTCTATTTCAGACAATTTTTTTAAGGTGTGCTCAATTTTTATAAGAAAAATCTTTATCTAAAAAAATTTTTATGTTATATTTATAGTAAAATAACTAAAACACAACACGGAGGAGGAATAATAATGGGACGGCTGACTGTATTAAAACAGATTGCACGGGATCTTGCTTCTCAATTTGGCCCTGATTGTGAAATCGTAATTCACGATCTCAAAACCAATGATCCGGAACATTCCATTGTCTATATCGAAAACGGTCATGTTACCGGCAGAGGAATTGGTGATGGTCCTTCTAATGCAGTTTTTGATGTAATTCGGCACAACAGCAGAAAAGAAGATGACCCAAGTGACGAAATCCAGGATCATTCCGGTTATCTGATGAAAACCTCAGACGGCAAGATTCTGAAATGCAGCACTTCCTATATCCGCGACGATGACGGATCTCTGCATTATGTATTTGGAATCAATTACGATATTACCAAACTGACAATGATCGAAAGCGCGCTGCACGCTCTGATTACTCCTGTCAACAAAGAAGAAAAGCCAAAAGAGATCACACACAGTGTTAATGATCTGCTGGATCATCTGATTGAAGAATCTGTAGCGCTGGTTGGCAAACCGGTTGCCCTTATGAATAAAGAAGATAAGGTAACTGCAATCCAGTTTCTGAATGATTCCGGTGCATTCCTGATCACCAAATCCGGTGATAAAGTAGCCAACTATTTTGGTATTTCCAAATACACACTATACAGTTACATTGATGTAAACAAATAATCTTTAAACAATAAAAAACCGCGGGATATCGTTTCTTACACGACGATATCCCACGGATTTTTTATTTTCATTCAGTCATTTATTTTCTACTGTGTCTGCTGATTCAGCAGTCGTTTGATGACATCAATGGTCTCCTTGATACCATAGTTTGCACTGTTGATACAAAGGTCATAATTTTCCGGTTTTCCCCATTTTTCTCCGGTATAAAATTCGTAATACTTTTTATGCTGTTTATCCATTTTTTTCAGGAAACGGACAGCCTGTTTCATATCCATATTACGAACATCCATAACATGCTGTACACGTACCTGAAATGGTGCACTGATAAATATACTGATATGAGGAATATGATTATTTTTCAGAATAGCATCTGCACATCTGCCCATGATCAGACAGTCCTCTGTTCTTGCCAGTTCGCAGATCAGATCACTCATATTAAAAAATACCGCATCCTGCTTTGAAAGTCCATGATAACGGTTCAGCTCTTTTAATTTCGTCTTTAAACTCTCAGGGCTTTTCTTTCCATATTTATTGAAATCTGTAAAATTTTCTTTATCCTGTACATTATCTTTTTCTGCTTCCAGACGTTTCAGAACCTGATCAAATATCTCCACATCATAATAATTGATTCTCAGATTATCAGCCAGTTCAAATCCGATATCATTACCGGCACTTCCCTGTGTACGGCTGATACAGATAACAAGATGGTCATCTTCTGAAATTCGCTCTCTTCCGGCTGCAAGGTTCAACGCTGCACGCTCCGCATCCAGAATGTCTGTGGATCCAAACATATTCGGAAGCTGTTCGATTGCCTTCAGAATCTCATCATATTCTCTCATCAGACGGCTTTTCTCTGCCGGATCTTTAATGGTACGTGCCATGTTACTGATCAGAGCAAGCTCGCTTCGAAGGAGATGTCCGTCCGGCTTGGTATACATCAGCATACTCAGTGTACGGATTGTCGTATCACGGTTTCCGGTAAAGGTACGTCCAAGGGCGGATCCAAGGACACGGTATACTTCTCCGTCCAGATCATAGATACGATTGGCAAGTTCTGTATAAATTTCACGATTGATATTTTCTGACATAACTCTCCCTCCTTATATAAAGAACACAAGCGTATCCAGTATAAATACCGGAACAAGAAATACCAGTGACCAGCCTATGTATCCGAAGAAGGACGGCATATTGACACCATTCTCGTCAGAAATCGATTTTACCATAAAGTTCGGTGCATTACCGATATATGTATTGGCTCCCATAAATACTGCACCACATGAAATCGCAGACAGCAACTTGACCGGAACTGTACCAAGGCTTGTGCTGATTCCATTCATGAAGCCCAGTGTTCCTGCTGTAGTCAGGAATACCAGATATGTCGGTGTATTATCCAGGAAACTTGACAATGCACCTGTAGCCCAGAACATTTCCAGCGGTTTTGAAAGTCCAAGATGCGGTCCAATTGATTTCAGAAGCATCAGTGCCGGCTGCATGGTAACAAAGATACCAATAAAGAGCACTGCAACTTCCTGAATCGCGCCCCATGTAAAATGGTTTCTTCTTCGAACGCTTTTGTCTGTTGTCTTAAATGACAGAAAAGCAGCCAGAAGAATCATCACTATTTCAATCAAAGCAGGAAATGTAAGTGTAACTTCGCCGAAAATATGAATGCCCATAACTTCACCAGCTGCATTCTGGAATGCAGAAAGTCCCGGAAGCACACCACTTAAGATGACCGCTGCCACGATCATGATCAGGAAAATAATGTTGTGTAATCCATCGATATGGAATTCGGTACCGGGTTTACTGATATCCGGTTTACGTCCCTCTGCAATGTCTTTACGATATGCACGCCTGTCAACATGGTAAAAAACAAACAGCATAATAACCATGTTAAAGAGCAATATCGGAAGCAAATGCAGACTCCAGAAGAATGGCACTCCTCTCATGAATCCCATAAGGAGCGGCGGATCACCTATTGGTGTCAGACAGCCTCCCATATTAGATACCATAAAAATAAAGAATATCATAATATGACTTTTTCTTTTTCTCCATGAATTCATTTTGATTACCGGACGTACCATCAGCATACTGGCACCTGTCGTTCCAATACAGCTGGATAAAAGAGTACCGAAAGCGAGCAGACATACGTTTACACGAGGAGAACCCGCAAAATCGCCCTCCATGGTAATGTTACCTGAAACGCAGAAAAGTCCGAAAAGAAGAATGATAAAAGTAAGGTAATCATTTACGATACATTCAAGAACTGTCTCTGTTGCCTTGCCTGCGCCATAAACCACCGCAAATGGAATTACCATCAGCAAAATCCACATAAGTACTACATGTGGCTGATGGGCTTCCCACCATTCTGCTTTAATCAGTGGCATTACAGCGATGCAGAGCAACAGCCCTGCAAAAGGAATGCACAGCCATATCGGTACCTGAGTTGTTGTCTCACCGCTGCCTGCTGCCCAGACACCTGTCGGACACATCAAAAGCATGGTCAGAAGCATTCCAAAAAATGTTACTGTTTTTTTCAAAGATGTCACCCCCACGTTTAGTTTTCAACCAGTGCAAATTATAACATACCTGTTATAATTTACAATTGCACTTTCATTCAACAAATTTCTTATTCTTCCTGTATCTTTTGTGCATTTTTCCTATATATTGTATTTTTACCAGTACATTGCTATACTTCTTTAAAGTATTTCTGTGTTATATTGTGCATTTTTGATGCAAATTAACTGTTTGCATCAAACAAAGTTTTTTGCATTTTTATGCAAAAATTAAGCCAGCCGAGTTACCCCTGCTGGCTTAATTTTAGTAATCACTGCTTGATCCTGAAAAACTCTCTCCACCGCTGGAAAAACTTCCAGAATCATTATTATCATTTTTGACTTTTGCCGTCTGACTTACCGTCTCATACAGGAAGATATCATGCTTTTCGCTCAGTTCCAGTCCGCCATCTGCCGTATATTCACTGGCATTCGCCTGCTGTACACGTGTTTTCATTTTTCGCACCTGATACCAGGTCATAATTCCTGTCGGAATGATCATAACTGCAAATGCCATGAGCAAGTCCTTAACGAAACGTCCGGCAACCGATTCATCGCTGATATCCATCGGTCGGATACTTTCACCTTCCGCAATACAATCAAGTCCGACCTCCAGATCATGGATCAATGACTGATAACCACCAAACGGATCATCCGCTTTAAGATATGTCTTACATTTATCCAGCATTTTATCCTGTATTTTCGTAGTAAACTCATTCTGCGTGTCTCCCCGGAATACAATCGTGATGTTTCTCACACCCGGCTGATGAAAAATACACATACCTTCATGGGTATCTCCATAACCAATCTCATTAGCCTGCATAAATTCTGCTGCATACTGGCGATAATCTTCGTCTTCTCCCACATCCTGTGAAATCCAGAGAACTGCATCATATCCATATGTATCATATATATTACCAAGTTCATCATTAAGCTCTGTTATCTCATCATCACTCAGTATCCCACAATCATCAAAGACCCAGGATATTTCTCCATTTTCCTGTTCAGTATCAGTACCTGCCGTATCTGTTTCTGCAGCATAGACCGCCATTGGCACAGACATACAGAGCGATATTGCCAGCAGTGATCCACCTAAGAGCATTTTCACTTTCTTCATTCAGATCACCCCCATAAATCGCAGTGCCGTAACAATCGCTGTCATGGCAATCGTCAGCGGAATATGATGTTTAAGCCAGTATTTTACTGCCAGATCCTTTCCCACCGGAAGATCACCGATCAGCCGGCCTGTCTGTCCATTCATGGCAAATGAATATGTTTTTCCATTCCATTTTGTATTCAGAAACCACACCGGGAACAGGCCATATTTCACCTCACCTTTATTTGTTACAGTGATTTTCTCCTGCTTCGGTGTAACAGTTGCATACCCTTTGACACTCGCTTCAAAACAGTCCCTGACACTCTGTTCCATACGTTCATACACACGATCTGTCAGCTCGTCTGGTTCCTGATCATATTTATCTGCCATATATCCAGACAAATATGAGAGATTAAATTCCGTCAGATCCTGATATTCATATGGCTCAATTGCTTCCATCATTGTGTTGTCAATTGCCTTTGAACCATCCACCGGAATTTTGCGGAAATTTATCTTACCGGCACGGGCAACATGATAAAATCTGGTTGCAGTATAGGTATAGTCATCATCCTCCCAGACTCTGGTCCTTGTCGCTTCGTAACTGAATCTTCCTGCCGTATCAAGATCGAACAGCCAGAACGGAACATATACTGCTTTAATTTCTTCCAGATGATTTTCATCTTTAAATACTTTCGGAAGAAGCGGCTTTCCTTCATAATGTGCCCTGAGAGCCTCCCTGGCTTCCTTTTTGGATTTCATAAACGGAATGATATAATCCGGACGATAAGTATCTTTAAACTGTTCCGGCATGATCATCGGGCTATCACAATACGGACACACGGTTGCTCCTGTCGTTTTTTCAGCCAGTACCTCGGCACCACAGGACGGACAGCTCCACACTGTCATGTTTGACTTTTCATCTGATTGCCACTGTTCCGGTTCAAATCCCTTCCAGTTCTCTGTTTTATCTTCTTCAACTGTATCCTGCTGTTCAGCCAGCTTATCCAGTTCTTCCAGCGAGTACTCCGTTCCACAGTACTCACACTTCATTTTCTGGGATTTGCTGTCAAACTTAAGTCCTGCTGAACAATTCGGGCATTTGTAATTTAATGTATCCAACAGTTCACCTCCTCTGGCTATGGTCTTGGTTTTCCACATTCAGAGCAGAATTTTCCTGTATTTACAGCTCCACAGCTACAGGTCCACGGTCCCGCCGGACGCGGCTTTCCACACTCAGAACAGAATTTTCCTGTATTTACAGTTCCACATGCACACGTCCATTCACTCTGTGGCTGAATCTGAGGCTGAGACGCATTCTGTGTCTGCTGCCCCATTGCAAACAGATTTTGTGCATTCACACCACCTGCATTTGAGGCCATATTCATTCCTGCAAAAGCCATTGCCGGACCTGCATTCTGATTGGATGCTGCCGCCTGCATGGCGCTTGCCTGAGCTCCAACCATATGTGCTGCTGCCATTGTCGGGTTACGAAAGGCTGCATTTCTCTGCAGTTCCTTAATCATTGCCTCATCTTCTTCTGATGCTTTCACGCTGGACACGCCAAGAGAAACAATACAGATTCCTCTTAAATTATTCCATTTCTCAGAAAGTACCTGATTCAGTGCATCGGAAAGTTCCTGTGTATGTCCCGGAAGTGCACTGTACCGGATACCCAGTTCTGAAATTCTCGCAAACGCCGGCTGAAGCGCTGTCATAAGTTCACTCTTCAACTGACCGTCAATTTCTTCACGTTCATAATCCTGCTCTACGTTTCCGCATACATTTGTATAAAATAAGATCGGATTGGCAATACGATAACTATATTCACCAAAACACTTTATAGAAATATCAATATCAAGACCAATATTTGTATCCACTACGCGGAACGGAACCGGATTCGGTGTACCGTATTTATTACCTACGAGTTCTTTTGTATTGACAAAGTATACTCTCTGATTTTTCGGTGTCTCACCCCCAAAAGTAAAACGCTTGCCGATCTGTTTAAAAACGTTCCGTATTCCTTCTCCAAGATCCCCACAGAAAACAGACGGTTCCGTAGACATATCATATACGTATTCTCCCGGTTCTGCGCAGACATCTACAACCTTCCCCTGTTCTACGATCAGCATACACTGGCCGTCATTAACTGCGATCACGGATCCGTTAGAAATAACATTTTCTGATCCATGTTTGTTTGAAGATCTTCCAGAAACTTTTTTATGTGCTTTCGTAACCAGCACATCAGCCGGCATAGCCTCACAGTAAAAATATTCCTTCCACTGATCAGCCAGTACCCCGCCGGCTGCCCCAACTGCCGCTTTAATCAATCCCATACGTAGTTCCTCCTTTTTTAACTGCACTGTGCAGAATTTTATGAGCATTGTTCAACAAAACTATTTATATCTTTTTTATTCAGGAAAGCTTATGAATAAACAGACCGCTTCGAAGTTTTGGTTCAAACCAGGTAGATTTCGGCGGCATCAGTTTATTCTCATCCGCGATCTGCATCAGATCTTCCATAGCCGTCGGGAACATGGCAAATGCCACTCCACCGGTCTGATCTGCGATCTGCGCAAGCTCGCTCAGTTTATGACTTCCTCCAACAAAACGAATTCTCTGATCAGTACGCGGGTCTCCGATTCCAAGTATTGGTGAAAGGACTTTTTCCTGAAGAACAGAAACATCCAGTTGCCCAACCACATCTTTCTTTTCATAAACATCTTCCCACGCTCTTAAATGATACCAGTTTCCTCCAACATACATTCCCATGCAGTGTTTCTCCACTGGTTTACACGGAAATCCCGGCATGATCATAAGCTCAAAATTAAATTTCAGACTGGCAATAAAAGCATGTTCATCCATACCATTTAAATCACGCACCACTCGATTGTACGCAAGAATCTTCAGCTGATCATACGGAAATACTACAGAAAGGAAATAATTAAACTCCTCAGTTCCATCATAATCCGGATGTTCTTCTCTTCGTTTGAGTCCAACTTTTACCGCTGATGCTGCTCTGTGATGTCCGTCTGCAATATATATAGAAGGAATATTTCCAAACTGCTCACGGATTGTTTTAATCTCCTCAATTCCGTCGATTACCCATACACGATGTCCAATCTCATCATCTGCAACAAAATCATATACTGCCGCATGGGATGCTTTCCACTGTTCCATCAGATCAAGCAGTTCCTGTGGATATCTGCATGCAAGATAGATCGGGCCGGTATTCGCATCACATACATCTACATGATGAATGCGATCCTGTTCCTTGTCTTCTCTGGTAAGCTCATGCTTCTTTACAACACCATTCATATAGTCATCAATTGAACAGCATCCTACAAGACCAGTCTGTGTCTTTCCTTTTCTGGTCAGCTCATAAATATAATAGCACGGTACCTCATCCTGCTTCATCACACCATTCTTTTCCATATCCAGAAGATTCTGTCTCGCACGCTCATATACCTTCGGATCATACAGATCTGTCTCATCCGGAAGATCCATCTCTGCACGGTCCACATGCAGGAAAGAATCCGGATTCTTATCTCCGATTGCCTTTGCTTCTGCGCGGTCTACCACATCATATGGAAGTGCCGCCACATCTGCTGCCTTCTCCGGAACAGGACGTAATGCCCGAAATGCCTGAAAAATAGCCATATTTTTGTCTCCTTTTCTTTCTCATCGCTTATGTATAAAGATGGCTTTATTTTATCATAGAGGTCGTCTATTTTCAATAAATGCCACTTTTTTTCTGATGTACTAACTTTTTTTGTAAAAAGCTAAAAGTTTTTGTATTTTATGTTGCAAATTTGCATATTTATGATATGATAGATTTAGCAAAAAAAGAAAAATTATGAGTTCAAAAGAATTTTTTTAAGGAGGTTTTTCTCATGACAGAAGGTTTAAAATGGACTGTCAATCACGTTGCCAAATCTGACGACAGGCATCTCGAATTAATGTCCGAAGAAAACGTGAAAAAAGCCAATGAATTTCACAAGAGTTTCCCACAGTATACAGTAACTCCTCTTCAGGATCTTGCTGAACTGGCGTCCTACCTTGGAGTTAAAAGCATCCACTGTAAAGATGAGTCCTATCGTTTCGGACTGAATGCATTCAAGGTTCTCGGCGGTTCCTACGCAATGGGCCGTTACATAGCAAAAGAAGTCGGTAAAGATATCAGTGAGCTTCCTTATGCCGTTCTCTCTTCCGAAAAATTAAGGAAAGAATTCGGACAGGCTACTTTCTTCACAGCAACAGACGGAAACCATGGACGCGGAGTTGCATGGGCCGCAAAACGTCTGGGACAGAAAGCAGTTGTCCGTATGCCAAAAGGAACAACAAAAACACGTTTTGACAATATTGCAAAAGAAGGGGCTACTGTTACCATCGAAGAAGTCAATTATGACGACTGCGTAAGAATGGCTGCTGCTGAGGCTGCAAAAACAGAACACGGCGTTATGGTTCAGGATACTGCATGGGAGGGATACGAAGAAATCCCGTCATGGATCATGCAGGGATACGGTACCATGGTTATGGAAGCTGACCAGCAGCTTAAAGAAGCCGGCATCGACCGCCCGACACATGTATTTGTTCAGGCAGGTGTTGGTTCCCTTGCAGGAGCAGTTGTCGGATACTTTGCTCACAAATACAAAGAAAATCCGCCAATTATGGTTGTCTGCGAAGCAAGCGCTGCTGACTGTCTGTACCGTTCCGCTATGAAGGAATCCGGCGAGCTCGTAAATGTCGGCGGTGATCTTCAGACAATCATGGCCGGTCTCGCATGCGGCGAAGCAAACACCATCGGATGGGATATACTTCGAAACCACGTTTCTGTATTTGCATCCTGCCCGGACTGGATGAGTGCTAAAGCAACCAGAATCTATGCAAACCCTCTCGGTAACGACCCACATATCGTTTCCGGTGAATCCGGATCCGTTCCGCTTGGTCTGTGCTTCACTGCTCTTCACGATGAAGATGCAAAGGATCTCAAAGAAGCCCTGAAACTGGACGAGAACTCCAATGTTCTTGTAATTTCAACTGAGGGTGATACTGATCCTGTTCGCTACCGTGAGATCGTATGGGATGGTCTGTACGGAACAAACGAATCTTTAAGCAAGTAATTAAGAACTCAAAAACTATTTTCATATATGGGAGGACCTTTTAAATGGATTACGAAAAGATCAAAGAAGCTGCTCAGAATTATCAGAAAGATATGGTCAAATTCTTAAGAGCAATCGTTAAAAACCCTGGCGAAAGCTGCGACGAAAGGAAACATATTGAAACTATCGAAGCTGAAATGAAAAAACTGAACTTTGATGAAGTTACTATCGATCCACAGGGTAACGTAATTGGCTATATGGGAAATGGCGACAAAATTCTCGCTTTTGATGCTCATATTGATACAGTTGGTATCGGTAATATTGAAAACTGGAACTTTGATCCGTACGAAGGCTACGAAACAGAAGAAGAAATCGGCGGACGTGGTGTTTCTGACCAGTGCGGAGGTCTTGTATCCGCTGTATATGGTGCCAGAATCATGAAAGATATGGATCTGATCCCGGAAGGCTACAAGATCATGGTAGTCGGAACTGTTCAGGAAGAAGACTGTGACGGTCTCTGCTGGCAGTACATCATCAATGAAGATAAGATCCGTCCGGAATTCGTAGTTTCCACTGAGCCGACCGACGGCGGTATCTACAGAGGTCAGCGTGGACGTATGGAAATCCGCGTTGATGTAAAAGGCGTTTCCTGTCATGGCTCCGCTCCGGAACGTGGTGACAACGCCATCTACAAAATGGCCGACATTCTTCAGGATGTACGTTCCCTCAACGAAAACGATGATGCTGATGAGACAGAGATCAAAGGTCTTGTCAAAATGCTCAATCCAAAATACAATCCTGACTGGGAAGAAGCCCGTTTCCTTGGACGTGGTACTGTAACTGTATCTCAGATCTTCTACACCTCTCCAAGCCGTTGTGCAGTAGCTGACTCCTGTTCCGTATCTCTTGACCGTCGTATGACATTCGGAGAAACATGGGAAAGCTGTCTGGATGAGATCCGTGCTCTTCCAAGCGTTAAAAAGTACGGGGATGACGTTGTCGTATCCATGTACAACTATGACCGTCCATCCTACACAGGATGCAAATATGAGATTGAGTGCTACTTCCCGACATGGGCAATCCCGAAAGATCACAAAGTAACAAAGGCTCTGGAAGATGCTTACAAGAATCTTTATGGTGAAACACGTCTCGGAAATGCTGAAACTGAGGAAATGAGAAAAGCGCGCCCTCTTACTGATAAATGGACATTCTCTACAAACGGTGTTTCTATTATGGGACGTAACGGAATCCCTTGTATCGGATTTGGACCTGGTGCCGAAGCACAGGCACATGCTCCGAACGAGAAGACATGGAAGATTGACCTTGTAAGATGTGCCGCAGTTTACGCAGCACTGCCTAATTCTTACTGTAAGTAAGAAAGAGCAACAAAGAACAACAAATTTTTGGAATGTGCTGATCAAGGCGTTATATCTTCTTCTGTTCAGTGTGACGAATAAATATTTCGTAAGGAGATGATCTGAGACGGCCAGTACTTAGTGACCGTATTGTGGTCACTTATGTACTGCTGCCAGTCGAAGTCAGCGAGAGCGTGTCTCCGATGAAATATTTGATTCAGTCACACGTCAGAGAAGTATAATCTTGATCAAACATTTCTTACACATAAAAAGGAGAACAAAATGAAAACATTACAGGATTACATCGACAAGCTTAACAAACTCAACTTCAAAGAAATGTACAACAATGACTTTTTCTGGACATGGAACAAGACCGACGAAGAACTCGAAGCAGTATTTACCGTAGCCGATGCTCTTCGTTTCATGAGAGAACACAACATCTCCACTAAGGTATTCGAGAGTGGTCTTGGAATTTCCATCTTCCGTGATAACTCCACACGTACCCGTTTCTCTTTCGCTTCTGCCTGCAACCTTCTTGGTCTGGAAGTTCAGGATCTGGATGAGAAGAAATCTCAGATTGCCCACGGTGAGACTGTTCGTGAGACAGCTAACATGGTATCCTTCATGGCTGATGTAATCGGTATCCGTGATGATATGTACATCGGTAAAGGACATGCTTACCAGAAAGAATTCATGGACGCTGTTACAGAGGGAAATAAGGACGGTATCCTCGAACAGAGACCTACCCTTGTAAACCTGCAGTGCGACGTTGACCATCCGACACAGTGTATGGCTGATATGCTTCATATCATCCATGAATTTGGCGGTGTTGAAAACCTCAAAGGTAAAAAAATCGCCATGTCATGGGCTTACTCTCCTTCTTATGGCAAGCCGCTCTCTGTTCCGCAGGGTGTTATCGGTCTGATGACTCGTTTCGGTATGGACGTTGTTCTGGCTCATCCGGAAGGATATGATGTAATGCCGGAAGTTGAAGAGATTGCCAAGAAGAACGCTGAAGCTACAGGCGGATCCTTCACAAAGACAAACAGTATGGAAGAAGCCTTCAAAGATGCTGATATCGTATATCCGAAGAGCTGGGCTCCATTTGCAGCCATGGAAAAACGTACGAATCTGTATGCAGAAGGTGACTTCGACGGAATCGACAAACTGGAAAAAGAACTTCTTGCTCAGAACGCAGAGCACAAAGACTGGGCCTGCACAGAAGAGCTTATGAAAACTACAAAAGACGGAAAAGCACTGTATCTGCACTGCCTGCCGGCTGACATCACCGGTGTAAGCTGTGAAGCAGGTGAAGTAGACGGATCTGTATTTGACCGTTACAGAATCCCGCTTTACAAAGAAGCAAGCTTCAAACCATATATCATCGCAGCTATGATCCTGCTCTCCAAGTTCGAAAAACCGCAGGATATCCTGAAAAAGCTGGAAGTAAAAGCTGCTCCGAGAATTTTTGAATAAAATACAGGTTGTTTACAACGCCAGGCTATAATTATGAGAAATTCTTTTCTCATGTGAGATAAACAGACTAAGAGCCCTGCGGATATGTTCTGCAAGGCTCTTTCTGTTTTCTAAGATATGAGAATATTTTTTGTTTTTTCTTATATTGTTAGTTAATTTATATGTTTCAGGAGGTTTTTTTAATGTATAAAAGAAAAAGAATCGTCATCGCTCTTGGTGGAAATGCACTTGGTAACACTCTTCCAGAGCAGATGAAAGCAGTAAAAACTACCGCCAAAGCATTGTGTGACCTGATCGAAGAAGGGCATCAGGTAGTCGTTGTTCACGGAAACGGACCACAGGTAGGCATGATCAACAATGCCATGGCCGCCCTTTCCAGAGAAGACCTGAACCAGCCAAATACGCCTCTCTCCGTCTGTGTTGCCATGAGTCAGGCATACATTGGATATGACCTGCAGAATGCACTTCGTGAAGAGCTGCGCAAGCGCGGATTTATGCGTACACCAGTCGTTACTGTCGTCACACAGGTACGCGTCGATGCAAACGATCCTGCTTTTCAGAATCCAAGCAAACCAATTGGTCATTTTATGACCAGAGAACAGGCTGAACATGCTGAAAAGGCATACGGTTATATCATGAAAGAGGATGCAGGCCGCGGCTACCGCCGTGTTGTTGCTTCCCCAAAACCGGTTGAAATCGTAGAACAGGATGCGATCAACAGCCTCGTAGACGCAAACAAAATCGTTATCTGCTGTGGGGGCGGTGGAATACCAGTTACACTCCAGGGAGATCACCTCAAAGGCGCATCTGCCGTTATAGACAAAGATTTTGCAAGCTGCCTGCTTGCAAAAGAGCTTGACGCTGATATGCTGATCATCCTCACTGCGGTCGAAAAAGTGGCCGTAAATTTCGGCAAAGAAAACGAGCAATGGCTGGATGAAATGACTGTCGCAGAAGCGCAGAAATACGTAGATGAAGGTCAGTTTGCACCAGGTTCCATGCTTCCGAAGGTACAGGCTGCCATGGATTTTGCCTCTTCCAAAGAAGGACGCACCGCCATGATCACGCTTCTCGAAAAAGCCAAAGACGGTATTCAGGGTAAAACAGGAACAAAAATTCATATTTAAAAGCTCAACATCATAGCCTTCAATCCAACAAGAAACCACAAATAAAAGCCACAAAAAATCATATTTTTTTCTTGTATTTCAGTGAAAAAAAAGGTATAATTGTGTTAAATAAAAACGTATAAAATTATATTCTATATAATGGTTGATGGAGGTATTATGGCTGAGAATTATAATGGCATGGCAGTTGGTATCTTTGAACTTGACAGTCTTGCTGCCTGCTTCGTAGCACTTGACGCTGCTTCTAAAGCAGCCAATGTAAAAATTCAGAATATTGAGCGTAATCGTCTTGGCGCCGGTGCATGCGTAAAGATGCGTGGTTCCGTATCCGATGTAACCGCTGCAATGGATGCAGCTCTTAAAGTAGCTGAACCGCTGGCAAAGATTTTTTCTCATACGATCATTGCTTCTCCTGCTCATGACACAGAGCCGGCAATGTATATGACAGCGGGTAAATAAGACCTGAATATTTGTTTAAAGTGAGGATCATACTATGAAATACGGAGCATTCGGATTAGTTGAAGTATTAGGAAGCTGTAATGCAGTCATGGTCATCGACCAGATGCTCAAGACAGCTGATGTATCTTTTCGTACATGGAACGGCAAATGCGGTGGACATGAAGTGGTTTTTATGAGTGGTGATGTATCTGCTGTTACTGCTGCTGTAGAATCTGTAAAACAGAATCCGCCATGCGATATTATTCTTGCAGCAGTGATTTCTAATCCTTCTGAGGAAACTGTACGTCTTGTAGAAGAAGATGCTGCCACACATCATTTTGCATAATCATTGATAATACAGAGGCCTGTCTATCAGGTCTCTTTTTTTGTTCTGTTTTCAAAAACAACAAAAAACCACATCGAAAATAATCCGACATGGTTTTCTGGTTATATTAAAATTTCATAGGAGCTCAATCAGCGATTAAACACTGCAATTCCCAGTCCCTCTTCACGAACAACTGTCCACATTGCTTCATTGATCTCATCTAATTTATATCTGTGTGTAATCAATTTATATAATGGCAGTTTCAACTCTGCTGCTTTTGTAAGGAAATTCATACAGTTTTCATAATCTCTGGCTGCATAAAATCTTCCACCTGCCGGCATACTGTCTTCGAAATATCTGGCTGTAGGAGTTCTTCTCCAGCCGCACAGAAATCCCATTTCGCAGATACTTCCACTGTTCTTCATAAATCTTCTTGCTACGTTGCGTCCCATTACGGAATCTGTACAGATAAAAACTGCATCTGCCATATCGCCGGCTGCCGCACGAATTTTTTCCTGAACACCTGCAACACCATTCTTTCCATGAGAACCAATAAACTCCCATGCACCGAATTCCATTGCACGATTCTTTTCACTTTCCTGATCGATCACGATAATCTTATCAACACCAAGAGTCTTTAATGCAGCAGTGGTCAGAAGTCCCTCCATGCCACATCCAAGGACAACAGCTGTCTTTGTCGCATCTAATTTACACATTTTAACCATACGTTCTACTTCTGTATAAATAGAAATGCTTCTTGTTATCAACAGCCTGGATTCCAGATCCAGATCATTTACCTGATATACCTGCTGTCCTGCCGGCAGTACAATGTAGTTTGCAAACCAGCCATTCGGAGAAATTTTATCTGTTTTTCTTCCACCATATGTAGCTGCCCCGCCAAATCCTGCTTTTTTTGCAGCAATTACTTTGTCACCAGTCTTAAGGATATTTCCTCTGGCATCCTGAAGATCTTCACTTCCAACTTTTACAATGATTCCTGTTCCTTCCTGTCCCTGGGCAGAGGAACCTGCTGATCTTCTTTCTTTCAGAAATTCTGTAACATCTGATGGCGAGATCATACATCCCTCCACACATACAAGAATTTCCTTTGGTCCGATTTCAGGAAGCACATAATTCTTGATAACATAATCTTCCTGTGAATCAAGGACTGCTGTTTTTCCTACTTCTCTTCCAGTCAATGCCGGTGTCTCCTCTAATACAAAAGTCGTTTTCGGCTGCGCCGGTCTGGAAGGAGTATCTATCTCAGACAGAACCTGCTTTACAATTTCATCAATCTTTATATCCATCTTCGTCTACTCCTGTCTTTATAAAAGTTGCAGATCTCTCATCTTATTGTAAACATTTGCCTTCGCTGTTGCATCAAGAGAAAGTGCAGGAAGTCGTTCCTGTCCATCATGATGCAGAACTCTGTAGTACATAGCCTGCTTGCATGCCAGGAACAGAGGTGTGCTGTATGCATAGATATCCATCGCATCAACCATTTTGCTGAACCATTTTGCAGCTTCATTAAAGTCACCACGTTTTGCATTCTGGTACGTATTAACTGTATATTCCGGAGCAAAGTTTGCAGTTGCATTGATAAATCCGTCCACACCACATACAAGAAGACCCATTGCCTGGTTTTCATATGCTGAAAATACAGAAAAGTCCGGATTGATTTCTTTTACCTTCTGCATGCTGAGCACATGATTGAAATCTGCGATTGTATCCTTGATTCCGACTACATTCGGATTTGCTTTTACGATTCTGGCTACAACATCTGCATTGAAGCAGTATCCGGTAAGATCCGGGAAGTTATAGATAATTATCGGCAGAGAAGTATGAGAAGCAACATATCCAAAGTATGCTTCAACCATATCTGTACTGTATACACTGAAATAAGGATTGATCAGAAGTACTCCGTCAGCTCCGGCCTGCTCGACAAATTTCAGCAGATCCATTGTATTTTCCAGACAGGTATCTCCGACACCAACGATTACATTTACACGTCCATTTACATATTTGATCATCTCATTAATGAAATTTTTCTTTTCTTCAACAGTCATGATACTGAACTCACCAGATGTTCCCAGATAAGCAAGACCATCAACACCCTTTGAGATCAGAAAATCTGCCTGGCGTTTACTGGCTTCAATATCAACCTTGTAATGTTCGTCAAAAATAGTGATCACTGGTGGATTCACTCCGCACAATCTTTTCATTTTAATTCCTCCTTATAATATCCCAGATCTCTTGACAGATCACGGGCTGTTTTTAACATTTGTGTTTTCAAAAGTTCTTTTTTTTCTACCATTCGCTGTTTCAGTCCAGATACACTGATTGCAGCTTTCATATGACCGGTATTGTCATAAATGGGCACTGCCATACACCACAGTCCCTGCTCAATTTCCTGATTATCCACTGCATATCCCTGGCTGCGGAATTGTGCGATTTCCTCCTTAAGTTCCTGCTTATCTGTAACCGTATGCTCTGTAAATGCTTTCAGTTCAATACGATCAATAATCTGAGAACTTTCTTTTTCCGGAAGGAACGCAAGAAATGCCTTTCCAAGACCTGTACAGTATACAGGTTTTCTGGATCCGATTCCCGCATTTGTGGTGATGGTCCGTTCACAGTTTTCTTTTGCAATATAAACAATCTCATCGCCGGAAAGAACTCCAAGGAAACATGTCTCTTCTACTGTCTGCATAAGTTTCTTGAGATATGGAGTACCAATCTTGTTCAGATCAATTCTGGATGCAGCAACTGCACCAAGGCTCATCAGTCTTCCTCCAAGATAATACCTCTTCTGTTCATCTGCTGCCAGATAGCCATTCTCTTCCATCGTCTGCAACAGTGCAAGCGTACTGCTTGGAGCAAACCCCAGAAGGCTGCTTACCTCTTTATTTGTCAGACCCTCCGGGCTTTGTTCCAATAGTTCAAAAATTCTGAAAACTCTTTCCGCTGATTTAACTGCCATATATCTACCTGCTTTTCTTTCTTCATACATAACTGCTTCTTCCACTTCAAACAGTTACTCCTGCTTTTTATTATACTACAAAGGAAATCCTACTGTAAACTGTTTGCACAGGCTATTTACCAATTAATCCGTTTCCCGCTGTTTTTTTATAAAACAGGAGCCCACGACATATGTCTGAGGGCTCCTGCTTGAATTACATCTGTTTATCAGAACAGGCAGGAAATACATCCTACTACGATAATCAGAATGATACCGACTACAGACGCAATGGCCTGTCCTAATGTATAAGTCTTAAGACCACCTGAGAAGTTCAGACCAGCCATGTTGGAAACGATCCAGAAACCGGAGTCGTTTACGGTTGCACCAAACAGAGCACCGTCAAGGCAGGCAAGAGCCAGGAATACCGGGTGGCATGCGATTGCTGCAGTTACACTCTGCATGATTGCAAATGTTGTCAGAGATGCTACTGTACCGGAACCTGTGATCTGACGGAATGCCATACCAAGAAACCATGCGATAAACAGAATCAGTGCTGTATTACCGGAGATACCGGAAACAAGGTTTTTGATTGCATCACTTACACCAGCTGCTGTGATAACTGCGGAGAAAGATCCGCCGGCACCTGTGATCAGGAATACCATACCTGCTGAATGAAGGGATCTTGCTGCAGAATCTTCTGCTTTCTTAAGTCCCATGGTCTTCATAGCAATGATCATTGCTACAAGTGTACCACACAGCATGGATGTTGTTTTCTGTCCAAGGAAGGCAATCCATGCCGGAGTAGTATCAGATACTGCTCCAACAATTGTATTCAGAAGAATCAGGATGATCGGAATGATGATTGGAAGTAAGGATACTCCAAAGCTCGGAAGTTTTTCCGGCAGTTCAAGTTCATCTACGTTCAGTCCGTTTCCGTTTTCATCTGTTTCTGCATTCCAGAGGCCTTTTTTCATGAGCAGGCCATGAATGGTAACAGAAATGAGCATCATCGGGATACCGAAAAGAAGACCTGCTGCGATCATGATACCAAGGTCAAAGCCGAAGTACTCCGGTGCGACCAGAGGGTTGGGAGTAGGAGGCACCAGAGTATGTGCAATACCAGCACCAATAGAAATTGCTCCGACAATGTATCCAATTCCTTTGTTGAGCTTTTTCATAAGAGCTACACCAATCGGAATAAGGATAACGAATGTAACATCGAAAAATACCGGGATTGACAGGATAAATCCAGCAAAGCCTACAGCATACATAGCATATTTTTCAGGAAACAGAGAAACAAGTTTATCTGCGATAACAGTTGCTCCTCCGGTATCACTTACAAACTGTCCAAGGATGATACCAAGGCCAATCGGGAAACCAATGCTTCCCATCATGTTTCCAAAACCATTATTGATAACTGTGATCAGACCATTTGTGACTGTTCCATCTGCCGCTGTAACATCATTCAGCGGTACCTTGGTCAGTACTCCGAGGAGCAGAGAACCAAGAATAAGTGCGATTGCCGGATTCATTTTCACTTTTGTACAGAAAAGAACTACAAGAGCGATGGAAATGATCAGGCAGATGATTAAATATGTTGCTGACATAATTTTCCCCCTGCATTAGCTTCATGCTAACTTCTATAAGTTTTTCATTACAATTTTAAATTATAATCTTGTACCTTTTTTAACCTCGATAAGAGTTTTGTCTTTATTCAGTTCAACACCAAATCCAGGCTTGTCGCTGACTTTAAGTTTACCGTTAACCGGCATTGGTTCGTCTTTCAGCAGCGGATAGTACTGCGGAACAACCTTGTCAGCCTGTGGAGCCATCATCAGACATTCTGTGATAGGTGAGTTTGTCTTGGTTGTAACATAATGATAGCTGTATGTACCACTTCCATGAGGAATGACATATTTTCCATGAGCTTCTGCCAGATTACCGATTTTGATCAGCTCTGTCATACCACCACACCAGCCAACATCCGGCTGAATAACATCAAGATCACAGTCTTCGATCAGCATACGGAATCCGAATTTACTTGCTTCATGCTCACCACCAGTTACCATGATCTGGTTTCCGGCTGCTTTCTTCAGATCTCTGTATGCCCAGTAATCATCCGGGTTGAAACATTCTTCGATCCAGTTGAATTTCAGATCGGCAGATGCCTGCATGAGACGTTTTGCATATGGAAGATCCAGTGCCATCCAGCAGTCCCACATCAGAAGGAAGTCATCACCGCATTTTTCTCTCATGTCGGCTGCAAGCTCAATGCTCTTCTTAAGTCCTTCCATTCCGTCATCAGGTCCATATACAAGCGGAATCTTTCCTCCAACAAATCCCATTTTCTTTGCAAGATCCGGTCTCGGGCCAGTTGCATAGAAAGTAAGTTCTTCACGAACTTTACCACCCAGCATTGCATATACAGGCTCTTCACGAAGTTTACCAAGAAGATCCCACAGTGCAAGGTCGATAGCGGAAATGGCGTTCATTACAACACCTTTTCTTCCATAGTAGAGAGATGCACGATACATCTGATCCCAGATTTTTTCAATTTCATTTGCATCTTTACCAACTACAAAGCGATCCAGATGGTTCATAACCAGCCATGCTGCCGGATATCCACCTGTTGTGATACCGAATCCTGTTACTCCATTGTCTGCTTCTACTTCAACAACAAGAGTCTTTAATGCATTGATACCAAAACTTGTTCTTGTAGCTTTGTACTCCGGATAGATGCTCATCGGAGTTGCAATCTGTTTTACGATCCAGTGTTCTGCGGACTGGTCATGATAGTCAGCTCCACCGCCTTCAACTACATACGCTCTGATTGCTGCAATTTTTCTGCCCATTAATGCCATTGAAAAATACCTGCCTTTCATATATATTTGGTTTTTAATAATTATGTTTTTCGCGATTCATATATGTGAATCGGATTCTTAATTTATGAATTCATCATACACTTTTTTTCTTTTATCGTCAATATCATTTATGATTTTCTATATTTTATTCAAAAATGATTTTCTTTTTTTGTACAAAATGAACAGTACCTGTCTATTGATTTTTGAATTTGCATCGGGTATTCTAAAGAAAGATTTGTATTAGGAAGGGGTATTTTCATGTTTATTTTAATTTTTAATCAGCTCGTAAAAATGCTGATTATTCTGATCGTGGGCATTGTCTGTGTAAGAATCGGACTTGTTTCCAGAGAAGGAAGCAAAACCATTTCCAATCTTCTGCTGATGCTTGTCAATCCAATTCTGATCATCATGGTCTATCAGACGGATTATGACCCGATTCTCGTAAAGGGGCTTCTGCTTTCTTTTGTAGCAGCGTTTATTTCACATATTCTTGCAATCCTTGTATCAAAACTTCTGTTTCGTGATAAAGAGGATCCCAATAACATGATCAATCAGTTTGCAAGTGTCTATTCTAATTGCGGATTCATTGGAATTCCTCTTATAAACAGTGTCCTCGGAAGTGAAGGTGTTTTTTATCTGACCGCATATATGACCGTATTTAACATTCTTACATGGACACATGGACTTTCTCTTATGAAAGGACATCTCGATCTGAAGCTTCTTAAAGAAGGTTTACGTGCACCAATGGTCATAGGTACTGTCATTGCAATGATACTTTTCTTTACCCAGATACATATCCCGGAAACTCTTGCAGCTTCCATGCAGTATATTGCTGATATGAACACTCCGCTCGCTATGATGGTTGCCGGTTTTTCTGTCGCAAATTCAGACATAAAAAAAATCTGCACAAATGTACAGATCTATCGCATTGCTCTTACAAAACTTATTATTGTTCCGCTTGTTGTCCTTCTCTTTCTGTGGATTGCACCATTCAATGCCGATATTGCCTATCCGACACTGATTGCATCTGCCTGCCCGACCGGAACAACGATTACCATGATGTCCATAAAGTTTGATAAAAATGCGGCTTACGCTTCTGAAATTTTCTCTTTTACAACAGTTTTGTCAATTATTACGATCCCGTTGATCATTTTTATTGCCGGCTATTTACTGTAATAAAAATATATTTCATAAAAAGCACGTGCCGGATGCACATACTTAAAGCAATGCATCCGGCACATCTACATCCTGAAGTTCTCTGGCATCACCCACAAAAAGATATGCCACATCTTCAGGATATTTTTTTATAATCTGTTTACCGCCTCTGTCTCCGGTAATCTCCATCAGTTCCTGATAATATTTCTGTGAGAAGATACATGGATTTCCTGTTTTTTCCCCATGCACAGTACACGCCATTCCTTTCTGTTCTGACTGAAACTTGTGTACTAATTTAACGATTGTTTCTGACGTAAGCCACGGCTGATCAGCTACACAAAAAAGACATGCATCTGATTCGACTGCAGCAGCAAGACCTGTCTGCATGGAGGATGAGATTCCCCGCTCAGGCTGAGGATTAATTCGCACCTCAATTCCCAGTTCTTTTGCCCTGGCAATAATTTCTTCATACTGGGTTACAATTATGATCTTACAATTTCCAATCTCTGCCCCTGCTTTCCGGAGATTTTCAAGTGTCCGCAGATACATGGGCATTCCGTTAATTTCATGCATCAGCTTGTTTGCTCCAAAACGACAGCTGTTTCCTGCTGCCAGCATGATAAGTACTATCTTTTCTGTTGTGGCATGTGCACAGAGACTACCATACTTCTCATTCTGCAAACTGCCCCAGGCAGCATAAACTCCTGTTTTTTTCAGTTTTTCTGCAATCTGCTCTGCAGCTTCAGATTTTCCAGGAATATCTGTTTTATTTAATAAAACTCGATATGCCCGTCTTTCTGCACATTTCTTCAGTCCATTTCCGGAAGCAGCAATCTTCGCAATATCTTCTGCTTCAACTACCGCATTGATATCTTTTCCAAGGAAATCCGCAACGCGTTCCGGTCTGTGACAGACAGTGTTAATTGGCTGTCCCAGAGCATCCAGTCCCACAACGCCGATCACAAGCTCCACAAACTCCGGAATCACCGGTTCCCATTCTCCCGGCACTTTAAGTGGCAGACACTTTGCACCGTCTGCCTCGATCAGAAGAACATCTGCCAGCTCTCGTAATTCTGATAATTTTTCTTCTGGAAAGCTGCAGATTTTTCCATTTTTCTGCTCCAAACCAGCCGTCACTGTATAATTATAGAATTCCAGATTCTGCAGAATTTTATCTGTATTTCCATTCTCCGCAAATGGACGATCCGGTTCATATGCCATATGAGTGGTTGTTGTAACGATCACTTTTTTTCCTGTTGAAATCAATTCTTTACACAGCCGAAAAATCAGGCTCGTTTTGCCTCCGCCTCCAACCACTGCAATTGATCTGTATTTTTCCTGGCTGATCATCAGTGATGTCAGTAAAGAATCTTTCTGTATCACGGCAATACTCCGTTTTCAAGAAGGACTTCGACTACGCTTCCCGCTATACAGCGAGCTTTATCCGAAATCGTATCACAGTTTTTCTTCTGTTCTTTACGTGGATCAATATCTGCAATCTTCATACCCTCCGGCACTTCATATCCGTCACGAATGATGCCGCGTAAAACTCCTGTCAGTGAAGCATACACCGGAGTTTCACCAACCATTGCAAGAATCTGATTTTTCTCTACAATATCTCCGATTTTCGAACGGTTATGTATGATTCCCGCTGCCGGTGAGTGAATCACACGTTCTTTACCGTATCCTGCTATCACACCTGGAATTCCGGTATTTGGTTCTGCTGTTCCCTTTTCAATCACTCTTCCAAGCCTGTGTCCCCGCTGAGTTTCAATAACGTAATCCACATCTATTCCTGCTTCAAATCCCGGCCCCAGAGCAACAGTAAGCGGTGCCATCTCTCTGTTCGTTCCAAGGTTTTTCTTTGCAAGGATCGCATCAATCAATGCATCCGGTCTGAGTTCTTTCACAGCTTCCCCCATCTCATCTACAAGAATCGGAATCTCATCTGTTCCCCATACTTTCTGACATTCACTGACATCTTTGATCAGCCGGCCGGTTACTCCTTCCACATTGGATACTCCGTCAAACACAGCTTCACCAAAAGATACATTTCGACGAATTGCACTTGGTTTCCGACATTCCAGCACCAACACCTGATACCTGCATTTATAAAGTCTGTGTATCACCCCGCTGGCCAGATCTCCACCGCCTCGAACGATCAATGTTGTTTTATGTTCCATCTTACCTGTATTCCCCTCTTGCCGTCATTTTTCAATATTTCATCAGTTGCACTGTCTGTTTATTTTTCTTCCGCTTTTTCTGCATTTTCATGCATGACTTTTTCTACTGCATTAACAATATTCTGGTATCCTGTACAACGGCAGAGATTTCCTGACATTTTTTTCTTGATTTCTTCTCTGGTCAGTTCCTTTCCCTGTTCCAGAAGAACCGTTGCCGACATAACAAATCCCGGTGTACAGAATCCACACTGAATCGCACCTTCTTCTATAAACGCTTCCTGAATCCGGGTCAGTTCACCATTTTTTTCCAGTCCTTCTAAAGTACGGATGTTTTTTCCTTCGGCCCAGACTGCCAGATAGATACAGGAGTCAATTGTCTCGCCGTCTACGATCACCGTGCAGGCCCCGCACTCGCCTACTTCACAGCCTTTTTTTACCGAAGTAAGGCCGAGGTGATTACGAAGCATATCCAGCAGAGATTCTCTCGGATCTACATACTCTGCAACTTCTTCTCCGTTTACTACGCACTGAACAAGTACTTTTTCTTTTTTCATGCGTTTTCACCTCCCAGTTCTGCTTCTGCAAGCTCCACGGTTCGAATCAATGCCCTGCGTGCAATCTCTCCGCCAATCTGCAGACGAAATGCCTTTGATGCTCTCCAGGAATCTCGCGGATGTATCTCATTTCGGATGCTTTCCTCCAGTTCCTGATAAAGAGATGTATCCAGTTTTCTGCCTTTCAGTAAAGTTTCTGTCTCTGTACAACGATACGGTACCGGCGCTGCCACACCAAAGGTGATTCGCACATCCTCCAGAATCTTTTCACTGACGTTTACTTTACTCACCACACTACAGCTCAAAGTCGCAATATCCATGGCATTTCGCATGGAATATTTGATGTAATGTCCATGATATCCTTCATATTCAGCCCGTGGAATCACCACATGTGTCAGCACTTCGCCCGGATGAAGATCCACACGACCCGGCCCAAGGTAAAATTCCCTGACTGGTACAGTTCTTCCTCCCTCAGCATTTGCAATATGCAGAAGTGAATTATAAGAAAAAACAGTTGGCACACTGTCAGCACTGACTGCACCGTTACAGATGTTTCCTCCAATCGTTCCGATATTACGAATTTGTGGTCCACCAACCTGGTCAACAGCTTCTCCCAGAACCGGAATGTATTTCCGGATTACCGAATTCGCTGTAATATGCGAAAACACAGTTCCTGCACCAATATAAATATCCCCGTTTTCTTTTCGTTCAATCCCCTTAAGTTCTTCAATATCCCGAATGGATACCAGCGAAGTACCCGCCATCTTTCCCTCACGGATTTTAATCAGGACATCACTGCCTCCGGATATAATTCTTGCCTCCGGATGTTCCATAAGGAGCATCGCTGCCTCTGAAACAGATCTGGCATTATAGTATTTCTCAATATCATACATCTTCTGCGCCCCCTCTCAGATCAATCCTGCTTTTTTGAAACCATCGATCAGTCGCTGTGGTGTCAGTGGAATCTCATGGAATGCAACACCAGTCGCATGCAATACTGCATTACGGATTGCCGGTGCACAGGGAATTGCCGGCGGTTCTCCAAGCGCCTTATTTCCATATGGGCCCATTGGATCATCCATTTCCACAAAATCGGCTTTGATATCCGGTGTATCCAGCATCGTCATCAGTTTATAATCCAGAAGATTTCCATTTAAAGGACGTCCCGTTTTTTCATCCAGAATCAGCTGTTCACTGATTCCATATCCCATACCCATAGACATTCCACCATGTACCTGCATTTCAGCAAGTTGTGGATTCAGAAGTTTTCCACTGTCATGCACATTGATAATATGAAGAATCTTAATCTTTCCAAGTTTGATATCTACTTCTACTTCCGCAAAGCAACAGCCCGTCGCAATCGTATTTTTCTTTACCTGTTCCGATACTTCTGCTGTCAGTACAGAAGAATTTGTCAGACTATAATAACTTTCTTCCGCCAGTGCTGCAAGAGAAATTGCCTGTTCTCCGTCTGCCCAGATCCAGTTATCACGAAGTTCCAGCTCTGATGCGGCAACTTCCGGCAGGAGTGTTTTCGCATACGCCAGAATTTTATCTCTTAAGATTTCTGCACAATGCCGCACAGCTGTTCCAGTCACAAACGACTGTCTGGATGCATACGCTCCCGTATCAAACGGAGCCACATCGGTATCCTGTACCGTCTGAATATGTACATGATCCATATCTGTATGAAGAGTTTCTGCAACCATCTGAGAAAAAACAGTATCTGCCCCCTGTCCGATCTCTGTCGCACCAAGAGTAAGCTGTACGCTTCCATCCTGATTCAGTGAAAGTCTTGCGCCTGCTATCTCCAGCGAAATAGGCCAGACACCGGTCTTGTAAGAAAACAGTGCCATACCGATTCCTCTCCGTATATTTCCAGTCTGATCTGCATATTCTTTTCTCTTTTCGTTCCAGTGAATATAGTCTGCACCTTTTTTCAGGCATTCAAAAATACCATTGGTATTTGCGGCAATTGGTTTCAGGTATGCATCGGCATAAAATCCCGGAATCAGGTTTTTTCTCCGGAATTCAAGCGGGTCCATATGGATGGCATTTGCCACATCATCCATAAAACTCTCGATTGCAAAACACACCTGAGGAATTCCATAGCCGCGCATGGCACCTCCCACTGGTGTATTGGTATAGATCGTATACGCCTCTCCGCGAATATTCGGACAGGCATACTGCAGTCTCCATGAAGTCAGTCCATTTGCCGCGATCGCATGGCCATGAGAAGCATACGCTCCCTGATTCGAATACGAATGCATATCCTTTGCCAGAAGCTTTCCATCTTTGTCTACGCCTGCTGCCAAATCAAATTCAATAGAATGACGGGTTCTGGTATTACAGAAAGTTTCCTCTCTGCTGATTTCCAGCTTAACCGGTCTGCCACCAACCTGCGTCGTCAGAAATGCATTCAGAGGTTCATAAAGAACATCCTGTTTGTTACCAAAACCACCGCCAATATACGGTTTGATCACACGCACATTGCCCCACGGGATTCCAAGTGCCTGTCCAATAACACGACGGACGATGTGCGGAATCTGCGTGGATGTCACCACTACGATCCTCCCTTTCTCCATATAAGCGTAAGAAATCGGATTTTCAATGTGGCAGTGCTGAACGATTGGAGTCTTATAGGTACCTTTTACTACGGTTTCAGACTGTTCCATTCCTTTATCCACATCTCCGATAAAATAGTTGGACCGTGCAAGCACATTATCTTTCTTATCAAAATGAATGGGTGGTTTACTGCCATACATAGATTTACGTGGATGGATTTCAACCGGATATTCTTCATATTTAACCTTAATAAGTTTGAGAGCTCTGGAAGCCACAATCTCATCTTCTGCAATAACCGCTGCAATATCATCACCATAATAGCGGACACGCCCTGTCAGAATATTACGATCTGCCACATCCTGATGCGCCAGTTCTACAGACCATGGATGCCCCGGCGTCGGATAACAGTAATCCGGTACATCCCTGAATGTCACAACTTTGACAACTCCATCGAGTGCTTCTGCTTCACTTGTATCAATGGATGTTACAATACCATTTCCGATCGTTGCATGGAGCACTTTTGCAACCAGACATCTTGGCGGTACCAGATCCTCGGTAAATTTGGCTCTGCCGGTTACCTTCTCATATGCGTCTACACGCGGAACACTTTTTCCTATCATAACCTCTCACCTGCCTGCTTTTATTGTAAAATTTAGAATACCTGCATTTATTTTCTGAAAAATATTCTGATAAAAAGAGCCGGATTAAGTCATAAGAAACTTCTTTGTTCCCCTCTGAACTTACGTCCGGCTCCGAACCATGCTATTTTCCTCTTCAGGTATTCTGTTCGTTTTTCGTACTTCTAGTGTAACACATTTCTCAGCATAGTTGCAATCTTTTCTGTTTAATTTTCAGAATTTCCAACCTGTCTTTATGTTTATCTTATCGGTGTCAAAATACCGCGCAGGTCATGGATCACGTGCCGTGGACATTTTACGGAGCACATACCGCAGCTTAAGCAGACATCTTCGTCTATCACAGCACAGTTATCTGTCACCTTAACAGCCTGTGCAGTACATGTTTTTTCACAGATTCCACATCCGATACAGCCTGCTTCGCACTGTTTCTTCGCCACTGCCCCTTTACTCCTGCTGGAGCATTTGACTACGATATAATTTGCACATTCATGGATATGAATAATCTGTTGTGGACAAACTTTGGTACATTTCTTACAGGCAATACATTTTGTTTCATCAACCTCTGCCACTCCATATTCATTGAAAGAAATCGCACCAAACTTACATGCATCAACACAGGCTCCACATCCGATACAGCCATCGGCGCATCCTTCTTCGCCCTTCACAGCCCTGCAGCCGCCATTACATGCCACAAGGGCTGCCCTGTATGGAAATTTCTTTTTGACTGCCATGATCAACCCTTCCTTTCGTATGGTGTATCAGTAAGCGGAAGACTGTATCTGCGGATTCCGTCATAGCGGAAGTATGCATCTGCGATTGCCGGTGCAGTAGGGATTGATGTAATTTCTCCGATACCGATTGCTCCGCAGGCTACCTCGAGTCCCGGCTTATCTACAACGATTGCTTTGATCTTTGGAACTTCATGAGAACGAAACAATCTGAGAGAACCATATTTCTGTATTGGTTTACAGTTTTCATCGATCGGATACTGTTCCCGCAGGGCATAACCCATGGACATGACCACGCCACCCTCGATCTGCCCTTCACAGGACAGTGGATTGACAGCCTTTCCGACATCATGCGCAGCAACGATCTGCTCCATCTTACCGGTTCTGGAATCAATCACGCACATCTGGGTCGCATATCCATACGCAACATGAGACACAGGATTCGGCACATCTGCGCCAAGCGGATCTGTCTTTGCAAGGTATTCTCCATAATAAACGATTCCCTTCATATCCTTAAGTTCTTTTCCTGCTCTGCGGTCTTCCATCAATTTCTCACAGGCTCTGCGGCAGGCCTCTCCTGTGATCAGAGTCTGTCTGGAACCGGACGTTGTTCCGGAATCCGGCGAAATCCAGGTATTGTTTCTCTCATACACAATATCATCATGTTTCAGATCTGTGTTTGTTACGACCATCTGCACGAGAACGGTGCCCAATCCCTGCCCGATGCAGGAAGCTCCTGAATAAATATGAAGTTTCTCATCATCCTCCACGATCAGTTTTACACGTCCCGTATCCGGAATTCCTACACCGACACCGGCATTCTTCATGGCACAGCCAATACCGACCGGTTTTCCTGCTGCCATTGCCGCGTCATAATCTTCTTTGACCGCTTCCAGTGTCTCCACAAGACCGGTAGAAGCATCCACGATCTGTCCATTCGGAAGGACTTCTCCCGGACGGATTGCATTGCGGTATCGGATTTCCCATGGAGTGATTCCAACTTTGTCTGCCATCATATTCAGCAGAGTCTCTGTTGCAAAACAGGTCTGCGTCACACCAAATCCACGGAAAGCTCCTGCCGGCGGATTATTTGTATAGTAAGCGGTTCCCTCGATTTCAAAGTTTTCATAATGGTACGGACCTGCCGCATGGGTACAGGCACGTTCCAATACAGGGCCGCCCAGGGAAGCATAAGCTCCTGTATCAGAAGATACGATTGCTTTTACTCCCATGATATTCCCTTCTTCATCACATCCCATCGTCACATCCATATAAAATGGATGGCGTTTTGGGTGAACGAGAAGAGATTCTGCTCTGGTCAGTTTCACCTTGACCGGTTTCTTCGTCACATAAGTAAGAAGGGCAGCAAGATGCTGCACTGTCATATCCTCCTTACCACCAAAACCGCCGCCTACAAGTGCATTCTGCACCTTGACTCTGTCAGTTCCAAGGACCAGAGAACATTCATGCAGTGTCTGATGCGCAGACTGATCGGTGGAATAGATAAAAACGTCTCCGTCTTCATCATAAAAAGCAACCGCACATTCCGGCTCCAAAAACGCATGCTCTGTCCATGGTGTCTCAAAATGATGAGAGATTACATATCTGGAATTTCGGATTGCTTCTTCTGCATTTCCTCTGCTGATATGTTTATGTGCACAGATATTGTTTTCTTCTTCGTCAAAAACTTTCGGTGCATCCGGTGCCGCTGCTTCCTCGATCGTATGTACATGAGGAAGTACCTCATATTCTACTTTGATAAGTTTGATTGCTTTTTCTGCCGTCTCGCGGTCCTTCGCTGCTACAAGGGCGATTGCATCACCAAGATAATGTACCAGACCTCCAACTGGGATCAGGGTATACTGATCGTGCTTCAGATGGCCGATCTTATTCTCTCCCGGAATATCTTCTGCTGTTACAACCGCTTCTACACCCGGAAGTGTCTTTGCCCTGGAAGTATCAATAGAAAGTACTCTTGCACGTGCATATTTACTTCGGAGCGCAGCTCCATAGAGCATTCCGTCCAGATAAAAATCATCAGGATATTTTCCGTATCCAAGAACCTTTTCCTCTACATCGATTCTCGCCACACGGCTGCCCAGTGTCCAGTTCGAATCACCATCATCCGGAATTTCGCCTGCTTTTAAGATTTTTGCTGCCAGACGAACAGCATCCATAATCTTCACATAACCTGTACATCGACAGTAATTATTACGAAGCGCATAACGAATCTCGTCGTCCGTCGGTTCCATATTTTCATCAAGAAGTGCTTTCGTACACATTACCATTCCAGGAATGCAGAATCCACACTGTACTGCTCCGGCCTTTCCATATGCATAGGTATATACCCGCTGTTCCCATTCTGTCAGACCCTCTACGGTTATGATTTCTCTTCCATCCAGAGAATCTGTATCCGGAACGCATGCTTTGCAGGTTTTTCCGTCAATGATCACTGTACATGCTCCACATGCACCTTCACTGCATCCGTCCTTTACGGAGGTCAGGTGGAGTTCATCACGGAGAAATCGCAGGAGTTTCTGTTTTTTCTTCGGCTGAACATTCTGTCCATTTACTTTAAATGTTGCCATGGTGGATCCTCCTTTTCCTGTTTAGTGGATATCACATCAACAGGTAAGCATAATTATTGATTATTGTACAGATAAGCTGTGACAGTCCCTCTGTGAGGATGCCTGACGGCTGGTCTGCCCTGACAATTTGTTCTTTATCTCCAACTCTGACTCTGACTTCTTTTGTCTCTGTATCAAGCACAGTGAAACCATTGTTTGTACTGTCTTTCATATCTTCTTCTGTTGCAAATAAAGTGAACTTGTCTTTATATGGTGCACCGGCATACTGGCAGAAGGAACGACAGTTACCGCATTCGTTGCACATATAGTCCACATGAAGGATCTGAAGAAATTCCATCTCCGGCACTTCGATCAGGACATTTGCACGGTTTGGACATACGTCTGCACAGTTTCCACAGACACGTTTATGTGCTGTAAAATCTTTTTTCTCCGGCACATCTTTTTTCCTGAGACAGTCAAGGAGCGGTGATTTCTCTTCCATTCTCTTTCCCGCTTTCCTGCTGCTCTTCTGATAATTTACATTTTCAAGCGCATCTGCAGCCAGTTTCTTAACTTCATCTACATTGACTTTTCCACTTCTGACAGTCTGACAGGTATCTGCCTTCTCTGCAATGCGGGTCATCCATTTGTATCCGCCTGGTTTTAAAAGCGCCGTTGCCACAGTAACCGGCCAGATACCGCATTCTATGATCTGTGCAATATTTTTCTGGTCAGCTCCGCCTGAGAAAGACATCGGAAGCTCACCGCCAAAAGATTCTGCCAGGCGCGCTGCTACTGTAATAGAAAGTGGGAACAGTGCCTTACCTGACATATACATCTCTTCACCCGGAAGTTCCTGACGTTTGATATCTACCGGGAAAGTATTGGTCAGTTTCACACCAAAAGAAAGTCCCTCCTGTGCTGCGTTTTCTTTAAGACGCTTCAGCATCGGAACAGCATCCTCATACTGTAAGTCATCTTTGAAATGAAAATCTGTAAATGCCATGTAGTCATATCCCAGACCATCCATCACCTTACGGACAAATTCATAGCCGAGAAGTGTCGGATTACATTTTACGTAAGTGTTGATGTGTTTTTCCCTGAGAAGATACGTTACGATATTCTCAATTTCCTGAGGGGGACATCCATGCATGGTAGAAAGTGTAATAGAATTACAGATTTCTGACGGGATCGCCTCTATATCTTCTTTTGTCACATGCTCAAAAAAGTCTGCATGATCAAGAAGCCATGTCTTGCATTCTTTAAAAGCATCTGTATCCCGTGCATCTTTCAGACCTTCGATAAAGTCATCAATCTTTTTATCTTGGATTCCCTCCAGGTTGTAACCACAGGACATATTAAACTGGAATCCATCAGGGCTTCCAATTCCAAATTCTTTTGCTATTACATGAATTGCCATCCATCCTTTGATATATTCACCCATCGCCTGTGGAACATAAAGCTCTGTGGACCATTCGCAGTTATATGCCTCATCCTCTGCCACAATACACGGCTTCGGAATGCATGCAGAAAGTTCCGGTCCATCCATCTTCTGTACAGTTTTCAGCTCAAAGAATCTCGCTCCTGCATAGTAAGCTGCCACAAGATTCTGGGCAAGCTGTGTATGAGGTCCTGCTGCCGGTCCGACAGGATTTTCAAGTTTTCTTCCAAAAATCTCCACGGTTTTGTCCGGATCAGCCACATATGCCTTCTGGATTCCAAAAACCTGCCCTGTTGTTTTATGTTCTGTTAATATCCATTCCATCAACTGTCCAAATGGAATACTCTTCATAATGTCACTCATAATTTATTCTCCCTGTAAAATCCAATACAATAATCAAATTCAGCTGTTGATATCCTCTGCAAGTTCTTTTGCAGCCTGGCGGCAGTCTGCCATAACTTTTGCCTCATCGCACACAAGCACTTCACGGTCTTTCATCAGTACTTTTCCATTGCATACAGTTGTCCGGACCATACTTCCATTTACTCCAAACAGAAGATGACTGTTACAGTTAGACGCATCCATCGGTGTCAGCGGATCATAATCGACCACGATCACATCCGCTGCCGCTCCTTTTCTGAGTACACCAAGTTCTTTCTTAAAATAACGGTTTGCAATCTTTGCATTTCCTTCAAACAGCATCTGTGGGACTTCGCCCCATGCTGCATTCGGATCACAAAGATGATGCTTGTGAAGGATATTCGCTACTTTCCATGATTCCATCATGTCATGTGTGTAACCATCTGTTCCAAGTCCTGTCAGAATACCTTTATGTACCAGTTCCATCGTCGGAGGACATCCGCATGCATTTCCCATATTAGATTCCGGATTATGTACGACCATGGTATCTGTCTCTTTGATCAGATCCATCTCATGCTCATTGATATAAATACAGTGTCCAAGCAGAGTCTTCGGTCCCAAAATATTCCAGTCATACAGACGGTCCACGATTCGTTTATTATGCTCTTTAAGGCACTGATGCAGATCATAAATTCCTTCTGCCACATGGATATGATACCCCACGCCCTCTGGTTTCAGCTCGTTGCAAAGTGCCATTGTCTCATCAGAAATTGTAAAGGATGCATGCATTCCCATCATGGCTGCCAGCATATCACTGTCATCCTGCTGTGCATGTTTGATAAAATTAATATTTTCCATAACAGATTCTCTGGATTTTTCCATACCATCTCTGTCTGAAATCTCATAGCACAGGCAGGTACGAATTCCCAGTTCCTTTGCAGCCTCTTCAATCTGATGCAGAGAACCAGTAATATGACCAAAACTGGCATGATGATCAAATACTGTTGTCACACCATTTTTAATAGAATCGATATAAGTTGCATATGCAGAAAGTTTTATCTGTTCCAATGTCAAATGACGGTCAATATTCCACCACATACCATCCAGAATATCCAGAAATCCCTTCGGATTATATCCCCTGACATTTAATCCTCTTGCAAATGCGCTGTAGATATGTTCATGTGCGTTAATAAAAGCGGGCATAATGATTCCGCCATGCGCATCTACAAATTCAGCATCAGGATAAGCTTTCTTAATCTCATCAGTTACCCCCACCATCTCAATGGTGTTACCATCCATTGCCACTGCTCCATTTTCAAAAAAAGCATTGGATGCGTCCCGTGTAATCATTCTTCCGTTTCCAATAACTAACATAGTGTTCCTCCCTGCCTTGTGAAATTTTTCCAATTGTTGATGAAATTTTCCATAAGTTTTCGGTGTTTTATACTATATAATGTAACATACTTTACATGTCTTTTCAACTTGATACGAAAATTCTTTTTGATATTCTAAAAAATTTTGTATATGTAAAATAAAAAAAAGCGACAGAACCTGTATGCTCCATCGTTTTTTTCAGTATAACACAAATTCAGTGATCTGCAAAGTCTTAAATATTTTATAATATTCAGGGCTCATTCTCACCAGTCTTTCTGTCTAACACATGCAGTGATCTCCGGTCTTTTTTCCAGAGACACGGATCCAGCTCCACCAGATAACCACATCCATTGTCAACGTGCCACTCATAAAATTCTTTTTTCGGAAGGGCATATGCCTCCATAATATTCATGATCGTACCACCGTGAACGACCAAAGCAGCCTCCGACACATTTTCTCTTATACAGGCTGTCACTGTTCTCTGGAAGCCATCCAGATTGCGTGCAGCACATTCTTCCTTACTCTCGCCACCCGGGAATGCCATAATTCCATTACTGTCGATCCATTCCTGATATCGCGGATCATCAGAGAGTTCTTTATAGTTTTTGTTCTCAAAATCCCCAAAATTGCATTCTGCAAGCTGATCAATAATACGAACTCTCTGCCCGGGAAAAAGGATTCCTGCTGTCTCCTGACAACGGCGAAGCGGACTTACAAAAATCGTCTGTGGTTTCGGATATGCCATCTTTTTCAGTCGTTTGATTCCTTCCGGACATAGTGGCTCATCTGTCACTCCGATATAGCGCTGATGTCTGTTTCCTTCTGTCATCCCATGGCGAATCAGCCAGATCTTAATCATGTTTGATCACCATCCCAATTCCACAGACTACCCTTGTCACTTCACTGCTGTACGCAGCAAGCTTCGTACAGATTCTGCCCACTGTTTCTCTGTACGCACGGTCAAACGCATCAATCGGAACTACACCATACCCTACTTCATCTGACACAAGGATTACATCCGGATTACAGCTGATCAGCTGTTCTGCCAGTTCACTGACATTCTTTCCTTTCTGCATTTCCCTTCGGATAAATGCATGAAAATTCAAAATTCCTTCTGCTCTTTTCACAGTTTCCCAGTCTGCCTCCTCACCGTTTACCCAGTTAAGTCCCGGATATTTTTTCTCGGCCAGGGAAGCTTTTCCCTGAAAAGCACCACCTATGATCATTTTCATTTATTTTTCCTCATCAAACCTTATAAATCACTGTAATTACTGCCAGTACCAGAATGATCCATACTTCACAGAGGCACAGAAAATATCCTGACAGATCACCAGTCGTTCCGCCAAAATATTTCATGGCTTTGCATCGATAAAACCAGAATACAAGAAGAGCCGTCACAATCACTGCCATCCCCCATACTGGTTGGATCCAAACCATAAAAGCGGTCAGCAGTACAAGATAAATAGCCAATGTATTTCGTACCCTCGTATCCTGCGCTTTGCGCGAAAATTCCGCAACTGTACCACTTGCATTTGCCTTTGGCAACGTAATAACACCAATTCCAGACAAACATCTGGAAACCATATATCCTGCAGCCAGAATATACAGGATCTTCCGGTTATCCTGCTCTACGATCTGGCTCATTCCGCCATACATGGCAAGAAAATATACACACGCTGTAATAACTGCAAACGCGCCTGCATGAGAATCTTTCAGAATCTCCAGACGTTTCTCCCTGTCTCTCCATGAACTCAGCGCATCAGATGTATCCAAAAGACCATCTACATGAATTCCACCCGTTACAAGCACAGGCACAAGCACCAGTACTGCGGCAATAAAACTATTACTCATTCCAAAATACCGGCAGATCCACTCTGCTGTCAATGTAACAAGGCCAATTGCAGCACCAACAAAAGGAAAAAAGCAAAGCATATAACGCATGTTTTCTTCTGACCAGTCTGCCTGTGGCATCGGGATCTTTGAGAACATGGCAAATGCAATCTTAAAGCTGTTCCACAAACTTTTCATCACACACTTCCCCCTTTTTATGATATACCGGTATCCCATAAACAACTTCCACAACTTCATCTGCCAGAGTCCCTATCCTCTGATTGATTTTTCCCAGATACTCCTGATAAAGTTCCGTCTCTCCCTGGTACGCAGCTGCCTCAGAAAATATCTCATTCGTTACGATCACCAGATTTTCTGCCTGTTCTCTGAGATTCTTTACACCATTCAGTACTGCCTCAACCGTATTTTCATGTGCCCCTTTTTCCTGAAACATCTCATTTGCGACAAGATTCGACATGCATTCTAAAAGCACCGTACATTTTCCCGGCAGTGTTACCCTGTCAAGACCTGTATAACATTCGATTGTTTCAAATCCCTTTCCGTGGCGCATCTTCCGATGACGCAGCACACGTTTTTTACTTTCTTCATCAAAGGGATACATAGTCGCTATATAAATTCTGTCTTTTTTTCCAAAAGAGACCACACAATCTTCTGCAAAAGCGGATTTTCCACTTCCACTTCCTCCTGTAACAAGAATCATCATCTTTATACAAGCTCCTTTATAATAAGTGCTCTTATAACATATTTTTACACCAGTTCTTCATATTGTTCTACATGAATATCATCAAAGGTACTCATAGACTCATATACTGCGATTCCCATATCCAGAAACGGAAACAGAGCAACCGCTCCGCTGCCCTCTCCCAGGCACATTTCGCCATGAATAACTGCTTCTTTTCCCAGTGCTTTCAGAATCAGCTGCGCCGCCGGCTCTTTTGACACATGTGATGCAATCATATATTCACCAGCTGCCGGACAGATTCTCTGTGCGATCAGGGCTGCGACACATGAAATAAATCCATCGATCACGACCGGCACTCCAAATGCCGCTCCGCCAAGAAACATTCCTGCCATTCCTGCAATATCAAAACCTCCGACTTTTGCCAGAACATCAATTGCATCGCCCGGATTTGGATGATTTACCTCAATTGCCTTTTTAATCGCGTTAATTTTTCTTGTCAGACCGTCACCAGATAAACCTGCTCCTCTTCCAGTCATTGTCTCTACCGGCTGATTTAGAAGCACAGACGCAACTGCACTGCTCGTGGTTGTATTACCAATTCCCATCTCTCCAGTCGCCAGAAGCCCGTAACCATCTTCTTTCAGCCGGCGTACCATTTCAATTCCGGCTTCCAGTGCCTGCACTGCCTGTGCTCTTGTCATTGCAGGTCCTTTTGTCATATTAGCTGTTCCGTAAGCAACTTTTAAATCCTTCGGAACTCTGGTATCAACAACCATTCCAATATCAACCGGAAGGACCTCTGTACCACACTGACGGCTCATGACACATGCTGAAGTATCTCCTGAAAGAAAGTTTTCAGCAACGATTGCAGTTACTTCCTGTCCAGTCTGCGTCACCCCCTCTTCTACAACACCATTATCTGCACACATTGGGACCAATGCACGCTTCTGAACTGCCATATCCGGACTTCCTGTGATTCCGGCGATCTGAATTACCAGTTCTTCCATTTTTCCAAGCGAATGTAATGGCTTTGCGATGCTGTTCCATCTTTTTTTTGCTATATTCATTGCATTCTCATCCAATGGCTTTATCATAGCCAGAGTTTCTTCCAGTGTCATTTTCTTATCCTCCAGATTTTATCTGTATGTTATCTTCCTGTTGTAAATACAAAAAACTTACTGAAAACATAGTTCAGTGCAAGTACGATAAACTGTGTGCAGAACTTTCCAATCATATCACTCATTCCCATCTTCTCCACAAGCAGCCACACTCCGCCGACTTCAATCACCATTGTCAGAAGGCGCGCGCTGATAAATTTACAGAATGGTCGGATGTGATCCATAAGTGTCTCACATTTATCCTGAAACACATATTTTGAATTTACAACATATGCAAAAATGATTGCAGTAATAATTGAGATCACATTTGCAATATTCAGCTCCACATTGCATTTTCGCAGTACAAAAAAGCATACCAGATTCACCAGCGTGGTACAGCCGCCAAAAAATATGTATCTGACTACATCATTTCCATAACAGAATGTAATCAGTTCTTTAATTTTTTTCATTTTATTTCTCCCATATACTATGCATCATTTCTGACACGATCAGTTACATCTTTGTTTCCACGTACAATCTGTGACACAATATACCGCGGTCGGCGTTTCACTTCTTCATATATCTTCGCAAGATAATATCCAATTACACCAAGACTCATCATAATCGCACTGCCAATCAGAAGAAGGAGAAGAATTGTCGTTGTATATCCCTCCACTGCATGTCCTCTGAAATACTGAATCAATGAATAAATAATCACGATCAGCGAGCAGCCAAAACAGATTCCGCCGCCAATCGTTACAAACTGAAGCGGAGCGGTTGTAAACGCCACAATATTTGTAAATGCATATTTGATCAGCGACCAGGTGGACCATTTAGATTCACCAGCTTCACGCTCATGTACCTCAAATTCCACATAAGTTGTCTTAAACCCTACCCAGGAAGAGGTTGCACGAAAGAACATATTTCTCTCCGGAAGTGAAAGAATACTGTTGACAACCTTCCGATCCATCATTTTAAAATCAGAAGCATTCTGCATATCTACTTTCGTTGCCTTGGACATGATTCCATAAAAGAACCCGGCGCTTTCTTTGTGCAGAAAGCTTTCCTTTCCACGATTCTTCTTTACTCCCTCAATAACTTCATAGCCTTCTTCCCATTTCCGGTACATCTCGATCAGTGTTTCCGCCGGGTGCTGAAGATCACAGTCCATCACTGCAACCACATCGCCTCCTGCCTGTGCAAGTCCTGCAAAAACAGCCGCCTCTTTACCAAAATTACGTGAAAAATGAACTCCAAGAATATTCGGATCTTTTTCTCCTGCCTTCAGTATCTCATTCCATGTATTGTCTTTTGATCCATCATTTACAAGAACCAGTTCATAGGAAATTCCGGCACCCGTCAGGACTTCATGAAGCACACGGCATGTCTTTCCCACCATCAGTTCTTCATTATAAGCCGGAATCACGACCGATAATATACTCATTCCTTTTTGTTTCCTCTTTTCTTTTTGTAAATTAGCACCACACAAATGTAGCACAACAATCCCAGACAAGTCAATAACAGTCCTGCTTTCAGATATGGAGTGCAATAGGTAAGTCTGATCTCATGTTCTCCTTTTGAAAGTTCAACCGCCATATACATTGTATTTGCCTGTTTGATGTCTGTTTTTTTGCCATCTACATACGCAGTAAAACCAGTACTGTATGGAAGCGCAAGCAACAGTGCTTTATCTTTGGATACAGAAATTTTGCCCGTAAATTCATTATCCTGCATTTTAATATCCGTCAAAACTTCTTCACCAAGTTTCTTTGTCTGGCTCTCAACGTTTGTCATCGGCTGACAAATCACTTTCAGATTATCCAGGGTATAAATTCCCGCCTCCTTAAACGTAAGTGTCAGATTTTTTTTACCAGTCTTGCTGTATCCGGTATTAAAAATAAAATTCTGCCTTCCACTGTACATATTATATTTTGAGGTAAAAATCTGAATCGCCCTGCTTGAGGTTTTATCACCTGTGATCGTAATCCGTGACCGTTCACTGTTTTTCCAACGATCCCATTTTCTGTCATTATAAAGAATATGTTGCTGTTCATAGGCAGTTTTCTTTTCCCATTCTTCCTCGCCAATTCGCTCTCTCGGAGAAAGTGCTTCAAAGTCGATTCCCTCTACCTGAAGATAAGTTTCACTGGAATCCAGCCCATCAAATTCCAGTACTGCTTTTGCGCCTCCTTTAGAAGCAACGATCTTGCCATCCTGTTCTTCACAGCCTTCTCCCAATGTAAGCTTATATGGAATTTCCTGATCATTAAATGTCAGATTCGTTTCAGGAAGAGAGCTGTCTTCAAGAACAACCCCCTGCATCATTGCCTGCTGTTTTTCTGTTGCAGACATTTTTGCATATTTTGCAGAAGAAATATAACTGTCATAAGTATATCCCAACGGCAATACGTTTTCATCCGTATATGCCTTGTACATGATATCATCCTTTACATTACCTGCCGCAAATTTATCATATCCATAAGGAAGACATCTTTCATTGCCATCTCTCACGACAAAATATTTTACCGATGCAAGTCGTTCAAGCATCGTTCTTCCGTCCAATGTATCATACCTGTGTTCACGCGGTGCATTCAGATACAGCTCTGAAAAATAATTGCTGATATACTGGCTCGCAACACTGAAATAGTAGGCTGTGCTATGCGTTCCCATCAGCAATGACGAATTTTCCTTATGATTGGTTCCTGCCTGATCATAACGATATAAATTCGTATCTCCAGAAGCAAGTATCGTAAGATCTGCCGGTGTCTCTAACTGAGCAAGTGTATCATCCTTATCTGAAAACTCTTCCAGATAGCCTCTTTCGTAGGAATACTGATAATACATATTAAACAAAACACCCGCAATCAGAACAATCGTCATCAAAATATTGAGATTTCGTTTCTTCTGAATCAGTGAGCCATATGATAACACAATAAATGTGCCCATCACCAGCATAATTTCTGCTGCCAGATTTCTCTGTGTTCTTGCCACGTCTGGGAATAATGCTATCCCACAGTAAATCAAAAGAAAAATAAGTATTCTCTTCTTTTCCTTTAGTGTCAATGTAAAGATTTCCGGATATATTTTTACAAAAATGTATCCGATCAGCATCACATATCCCCATACCCATCGATTGCTTACATATGAAAATCCATTCAATGCATGTCCCATAAACGGAACAAGAAGGAATATGTTCATAAGAATGAAGCCAATCTTGAGTCCTCTGTATTTTTTTCTTTTTGAAAATAATACAAAGACTCCCGTCATAGCAATTGCCGTAAATCCGGCAGTTCCCCATTGAGCCATATTATCGCCAATCAACGATGCAAGATATTTTTTATAATATACGCTATCATAAAATAGCGGTACATAATTTTCTGCTTTAAAACGATCAGTTCCCAGTATCGGCATAATCACCGGTAATAGAATAACTGCTGCTATCAATACTGCGATTATTGAATATACACAAAATATTCCCAGCCATTTTCCAATATTTTTAAGTGAAAATTTCTGAAACATTTCAAAATAGCGAACAACTGCATATAAAACCATAAAAATACCAATCATATAGAAGAAATAAAAATTAGACAGTCCCGCTATGGCTACAGACCATATAAAAACATATGGTTTTTCTTTTTTATATATCTTATCAATTCCCATCAAAATAAACGGCAGGTATATTAATGGATTGGCAAAATATGGATGTTTGATTGTAGCATATATCGTCCATCCTGCGAAGGTGTAGATCAGTGTTCCCATAAACACTGCCTGTTTTGAATTTTTATGATAAAAAGCATATCTGCTGAATGCAATTCCTGCGAGATAAACTCTCAGGAACCATAAAAAAGTGTATAGTGTCTCACCCTGGCTTGAGCGAAAAAATACAGATAAAAGTGCTAATGGATCTCCAATTACATAATAATGTAATGTTGTAATAATATCAGAACCATAACCAATACTTAAATCCCACATCGGAATTGACAATCGGTGATCCACAAAGATTGTATGCAATATGTTTCTAAGATATCTTCCATAATATGCCAGTGCATTTATATGTTGCGTAACTCCATCCGGATCCCATGCAAAAGATTTTCCATTTACCGCAAATATTCTATATAGGAAAAAAGCCAACCCTGCAAAAGCAAGTGTATAAAGGAAATAAAAATCTGCATTTTTCCATTTGAGGCGTGTTTCTTTACGTTTCATTTTACTCATGCTGTACCTGTCCTTTTTTTCTAAAAGAAAAAGCCGCGGTACATAAAGTACCGCGGCTAAAATTCTGAATTATTCTTCTTCGCCGTACATAGCTACAAGTTTATTCAGATATGCATATCTAGCTTTTGCTTCAGATTCGTTCTTAGCAAACAGTCTTGCTGCTTTTTCAGGATTCTGACGCTGTAAGGAGTTGTAACGAACCTCGCCGTTCAGGAAGTCCATGTAGTTCTCCATATCCGGTGTCTTGGAATCCAGAGCAAACTTCTTGTCTGCTGCCGGGTTGAAGCGGAAGTTGTGCCAGTATCCGCACTTAACTGCCAGTTCTTCTTCTGTCTGAGCTTTTGCCATACCTTTCTTGATACCATGGTTGATACATGGAGCGTATGCAATGATCAGAGACGGTCCCGGATAAGCTTCTGCTTCAGCGATTGCTTTAACAGTCTGGTTGAAGTCAGCACCCATAGAGATCTGTGCTACATATACATAGCCATAGCTCATTGCGATGGAAGCCATATCTTTCTTCTTGGTCTCTTTACCGCCAGCAGCGAACTGAGCGATTGCACCTGTAGGTGTGGATTTAGAGGACTGTCCACCTGTGTTGGAGTAAACCTCTGTATCGAATACCATAACGTTGATGTCACGTCCACTTGCGAGAACATGGTCAACACCACCGAATCCGATATCATAAGCCCATCCGTCACCACCGAAGATCCACTGGGATTTCTTGGACAGATAATCTTTCTGAGCAAGGATTTCTTTTGCTGCGTCACATCCGCAAGCTTCCAGAGCTGCGATCAGTTTGTCTGTTGCTGCACCGTTAGTTGCTCCAACAGAGAATGTATCCAGCCATTCCTGACCAGCTTCTTTAACTGCTTCGTCTTTGCCATCTGCTACAACAGCTTCAACTTTTGCTTTGAGACCATCACGGATAGCTCTCTGAGCAAGAAGCATACCATAACCAAACTCAGCGTTATCTTCGAACAGTGAGTTAGCCCATGCAGGACCCTGTCCTTTAGCGTTGGTTGTGTATGGTGTAGACGGTGAAGAGTTACCCCAGATAGAGGAACATCCTGTAGCATTTGCAATGTACATTCTGTCACCGAACAGCTGTGTAACCAGTTTAGCGTAAGGTGTTTCACCACAACCTGCACATGCTCCGGAGAACTCAAGCAGAGGCTGTTTGAACTGGCTTCCCTTAACAGTTGTTTCTTTGAATTTAGCGACAACATCTTCTTTGATCGGAAGTTCTCTTCCATAATCGAAGAATTTCTGAAGTCCTGTGTTTGCTTCCATGTTTTCCATAGCAAGGGCTTTTGCACCTTTCTTGCCTGGGCAGACATTTGCACAGGAACCACATCCTGTACAGTCATAAGCTGATACAGTCATGGTGAATTTGTATTCTTTCATACCTGTCATCGGAAGAGTAGCCATTCCTTCCGGAGCGTTAGCTGCTTCTTCTTCTGTCAGTGCTACCGGGCGGATTGCTGCATGTGGGCAGACATAAGCACAACGGTTACACTGGATACAGTTTTCTGGCTGCCATACCGGTACGTTTACAGCGATACCACGTTTTTCATATGCTGCTGTTCCGGACGGTGTAGTACCATCAACATATTCTGTGAATGCAGATACAGGAAGTGTATTACCTTCCTGTGCATTGATCTTGCACTGGATGTTGTTTACGAAGTCCTGAGCTTCCTGAGTACCGTGAGTTGCATGAGCCATGAAGAGACCTTCATCTTCTGCATCTTTCCAGCTTTCCGGAACTTTAACTTCTACAACCTGTTTTGCACCGGCATCGATAGCTGCCCAGTTCTTCTGAACAACATCGTCACCTTTACGTCCATAAGTAGCTTTTGCAGCTGCTTTCATCAATTCGATTGCCTGATCTTCCGGAATGATTCCTGTAAGTTTGAAGAATGCAGACTGAAGAATTGTATTGATACGTGTTGGTCCCATGCCAGTTTCAATACCGATCTTCACACCATCGATGGTGTAGAATTTGATATTGTGGTTAGCGA
>ERZ1673722.271-NODE-271-length-72758-cov-6.536800_pt1 | contig 72758 bp, 76 predicted proteins | sample MGYA00580222_ERZ1673722 | MGnify/ENA primary metagenome ERZ1673722 (study PRJEB41218, sample SAMN15661750) | gut metagenome | host: Homo sapiens | place: Canada: London | collected 2015-08-20/2019-03-30 | study: EMG produced TPA metagenomics assembly of... | reverse complement strand
TAAAAAAGTATTAATAATTGGTTCTGGACCTATTCAAATTGGTCAAGCAGCAGAATTTGATTATTCTGGTTCACAAGCATGTAAATCACTAAGAGAAGAGGGAATTGAAACTGTCCTTGTTAACAGTAATCCTGCTACTATTCAAACTGATATGGATATGGCGGATACTGTTTATACCGAACCATTAACTCCTGAAATTGTCTCAGAAATTATTAAAAAAGAAAATGTCGATGCAATTTTACCGACTATGGGTGGACAAACAGGATTAAATATCGCTACAGGACTTGGAGATTTAGGTTTACTTGATGGAATTAAAGTTTTAGGTTCTGATATTCAGACAATTAAAGATGTGGAAGACCGTGATTTGTTTGGTCATTTCATGGATAAACTTAACGAACCTATTCCAAAATGTCATGCTGTAGAAAGTGTTGAAGAAGCTATAGAAGCAGTAAAAGACATTGGTTATCCAGTAATTGTAAGACCTGCATTTACACTTGGAGGAACCGGTGGTGGAGTAGCTTACAATGAAGAAGAATTAATTGAAATAGCTACTCATGGATTGGATATGAGTTTCATTAACCAGGTTCTTATTGACGAATCTGTTTTAGGTTGGAAAGAATTCGAATATGAAGTAATGAGGGATAAAGAAGACACTTGTATCATTGTATGTAACATGGAAAACATAGACCCTATGGGAATCCACACTGGTGAAAGTGTTGTTGTAGCTCCTGCTCAAAATTTAAATGATAGGGATTCACAGGCATTAAGAGATGCTTCCATTAAAATTATCAGAGCTTTAGGTATTCAGGGAGGATGTAATATTCAATTTGCAGTTAATCCGGAAACCGGAGAATACAAGGTAATTGAAGTAAATCCTAGGGTAAGTAGAAGTAGTGCACTTGCATCTAAAGCAACAGGTTATCCTATAGCTAAAATTTCTTCTAAAATAGCTTTGGGAATGACTTTAGATGAAATTAAAAATGATATTACTAAAGAAACCCCCGCTTCCTTTGAACCGGCTATTGATTATGTAGTTGTAAAAATCCCAAGATGGCCATTTGATAAATTCAGAGGAATCAACCGTGAAATAGGAGTTCAAATGAAAGCTACCGGTGAAGTAATGGCAATCGGTAGAACATTTGAAGAAGCAATTCAAAAAGCTATCAGATCACTTGATATGGGTCATGACGGATTTGAATATGTTGAATACACTGAAGATGATTTGGCCAATCCGACTGATGAGCGATTATTCCAGTTATATTCAGCCATTAAAGACGGAATGGATTTGGATAAGATTCAGAAATTAACCAATATTGACAAATTTTTCCTATACAAAATCAGAAACATTGTTAATTTTGAAAATGAAGTTACAGAAGAAAAATTAAACGATGCTGACTTCCTGAGAAAAGCTAAACAGATGGGATGTTCAAACAAAAGATTAGCCGCCCTATCTAATCAGACTGAAGAATACATTAGAAACTTACTTAACAGATTCAATATAAAACAGTCCTATAAAATGGTTGATACCTGTGCTGCAGAATTTGAAGCTAAAACACCATATTATTACAGTACATATGATTCAGGTAACGAGCTCAAATCATCCAATAAAAAGAAAATCGTTATTTTAGGTGCGGGTCCTATCAGAATAGGTCAGGGTATTGAGTTTGATTACTGTTGTGTACATTCCTCACTTGCTCTAAAAGATGAGGGAATTGAAACTATTTTAATCAACAACAATCCGGAAACTGTAAGTACTGATTATGATATTTCTGATAAACTGTTCTTTGAACCTATCACTTTTGAAGATGTGGTGGGTATTATTGATCAGGAAAAACCTGATGGAGTTATTGTTCAATTTGGTGGTCAAACTTCAATTAATTTGGCAGTACCATTAGCTAATGCTGGAGTTAAAATATTGGGAACTCCATATGAAAGTATTGATGGTGTTGAAGACAGGGAATTATTTGCAAAATTATTAAATAAATTGCATATTCATCAGGCACCATATGGAACAGCTAATTCCTTTGAAGAAGCTCGTGAAATTGCAGAGAGAATTACTTTCCCTGTTTTAGTACGTCCGTCATATGTTATTGGTGGAAGGGCTATGGAAATTGTTTATGACAATAATGAGCTTGAAAAATATATGAAAGAAGCTGTAAAAGTCTCACCTGAACATCCGATTTTAGTAGACAAGTTCCTTGAAGATGCTATTGAATTGGATGTGGATGTATTGTGTGACGGTGAGGAAGTGTTTATAGCAGGAATTATGGAACATATTGAGGAAGCAGGTGTTCACTCCGGAGATTCTGCTTGTGTAATTCCACCGCAAACTATTCCTGAACACATTCTCAACACTATTCGTGAATACAGTACTAAATTAGCTTTAGAATTGGATGTTAAAGGTTTAATGAATATCCAGTATGCAGTTAAACTTGATGAGGAAATGGTTTACATTATTGAAGCTAATCCTCGTGCAAGTAGGACAGTTCCGTTTGTAAGTAAAGCTATTGGAGTGCCATTGGCTAAAGTAGCTACATGGATTATGACTGGAGCTAAATTAAAAGACTTTAATTTAACTAAAGAAATAAAAATAGATCATGTTGCTGTAAAAGAATCTGTTTTCCCATTCTTAAAACTTCCGGAATCTGATACAGTACTTGGACCTGAAATGAAATCCACTGGTGAAAGTATTGGTGTAGATGAAAACTTTGGAATGGCATTTTACAAATCCCAGCTTGCTGCAGGTATGGATTTACCAAAAGAAGGTAAAATCTTCATCAGTGTAAAAGAACAGGATAAAAAGAAAATCCGTCCAATTGCTGAAAAAGCAGCTAATTTAGGTTTTGAACTTGCAGCAACTAGCGGAACTGCTGATGCGGCAAAGGGTGTTGACATTGAAAAAATTAAAAAAGTATCTCAAGGATCTCCAAACATCAGGGATGCAATTTTAAACAAGGAAATTGACCTGATTATCAACACTTCAGAAGGTAAACAGTCTGCTCAGGACGGATATATAATCAGACGTTTAGCTATTGAACTTGGCATACCTTATGTTACTACCTTGTCTGGAGCTAGAGCTGCTTTAAATGCTATTGAAGCTGTTCAAAATAATGAAATTACAGTAAAATCTTTAAATGAACATATTGATGGAGAATAAGGTTAATTATTATATAAATAATCTTTAATGTCTATTCCACAATATGGACATTCTTTTTCTTTATTTTTTAATTTACGCCTACATTTGGGACAATAATTTAATTTAACAGGATATTCCTTATTTAAGTCTAATTTTTTATCAATGTCTATTCTTAAGCTAATCATTGTTTTTAGAGCATTCATATCCCAGTTATTATCCATCAGCTTTTTTTTATAGTAATAAGCTTCAGTCATACTTTTATAGTATCCAAAAATAGTTTCTCCTTTCTGTACAAAAAATTCCCGTTTTTTATGGTCAAAATGAATTTTACCTTCTCTTTCCTCTTTATTTATTTTGCTTCCTTTGATTCGGCCCTTTGGTCTTTTTTCAGGAAAAGGAGGCAATTTCATATTTTCGTATTTATTTTCTAAATCTGATTCAACAAGCAAATCATAATCAAAATTACAGTAAAAAAGAGCGTCTCTTTCATATAAAGCATCAGATAACTTTTTAAACTCACCATAGTCTTTATTATTATATTTTATCCGATACACATTTCCGGATTTTACAATATTTCTGTAAAAATATCTTATTTCTTGTGAGTTAATAGTAATCATTCCTATTATGCTTAAAGAAAGGCGTAAAGGCCATATTTTGGGAGGTATAAAAAGTGTTCTAATTTCTTTTTTGAAGTTAATTGAGGTTGTATTTATATTAATTAAAATATAGCCCTTCGCCAGAATAATATATTTTCTTATATTTTTATAAAACTTTCCATTCAATAGGTAATCTATATATAAAACAAATTAGAAAACTTTTTTTTAATGTTAACAATTAAAGATGGGATTGTATTAAAGGGACAGGATTTAACTCCAGTTCGTGAAAACATTGTCATTGATGATGGCAAAATTATAGAAATGGCTAAAGATGTCTGTGAAGGTAAAATTATAGATGCCACAGATTCAATTGTCTGTCCAACTTTCTTAAATGGCCACACTCATATTGGAGATTCCATAATTAAGGATGAAGGTTACGGATTATCATTGGGGGAAATGGTCAAACCTCCAAATGGCGTTAAACATAAAGCACTGGCTAATGCTGAAGACGGCGAAATAATTGATGCTATGAAAAAGTCAATGTGGGATATGTTCGAATCGGGGACAACTCATTTTATTGATTATCGGGAAGGTGGAATTAAAGGTGTTGAGCTTTTAAGAAAGGCTTCTAAAAATTTACCTGTAACTCCTGTTATTCTTGGCCGTGACGATAGTTTCTATGGGCAAAATCCTGATTTGAGAAAAGTTAAAATAGCTATTCGCAAACTTTTAAAATTGGCTGACGGTATTGCATTAAGCGGATTTGGCGAGATTAGTGATGAAGTAGCTAGTTTAATAACTTCTGAATGTAGGAAAGCAGGTAAAATATCTTCAATTCATGTAGCTGAATCAATGCATCTTCAGGACGATTCCTTAAGGGATTTCAATAAAACTGAAATTCAAAGGGGAGTGGATGCTGATTTTGATCAGCTGGTTCACTGTACAAATCCGAGAAATAATGATTTGGAATTGATTAAAAATTCAAATGTTGTTGTTTGTCCAAGAGCTAATGCCACTTTAAATGTTGGTGTGGCTCCTTTAAATGAGATGTTTTCTAAAGGAATCAAACCCCTGCTGGGCAGCGACAATTTAATGTTGAATTCACCTAATTTGTTTAGGGAATTGGAATTCAGCTTAAAGATAATGTCTGTTTATTACAAAAATTACTTGAATCCTAAAGATTTATTGAAAACTGCAACAACCAATATCTGTAATTTTGAGATTAACCGATATATTGAAAAGCCGGTTATTGATGTTAATCAGGAAGCAAACTTATTTATTTCTAAAAAATATTCAAAAAATCCTTATTTAAATATTATAAATCGTTGTGGAACGAAAGATATATTATATATTATGAACAGAGATATTCATATTAAAAATGTTTGATATAAATAAAACATAAAGTCAAATTACTTGGGAGATGGAAACATGTACAAAAAAATATTAGTCCCAACTGATGGGTCAGAATTTGCTCAAAAAGCTGAAAAACATGCATTATTTTTAGCTAAAACTACTGGTGCTGATATTTATGCGCTTAGTGTTACTGAAAATAATTTTGTTAACGGGCTTCCATTAGATGATGAGGTATATCAATTAAACCAATTACTCAAGCAACGTTCTGAAGATAATATAAAAGAATTTGAAGAAATGGATGAAACTTCAGGTATAAAATTCCATGGAATTATTAGGGAAGGTTCACCAGCTAAAACTATCTTGGAAGTAGCTAAAGAAGAAGACATTGATTTGATTGTTATTGGTAGTTCTGGTAAATCCGGATTTGACAGATTTATAATGGGTAGTGTTGCTGAAAAAGTAGTTAACGCTGCTAAATGTGCGGTGTTGGTTATTCACTAATTTTTCAACATTCCCTTTTTTTATATTTTTAATAAACTATTTTAAGGTGTTTATCATGTTAGTAAAAAGAGCTATGTCTAAAAATGTTGTTAGTGTTTCAGTTCCTGGAAACCGTGAAAAAGTTTTAGACTTAATGAGGAAAGAAGATAAAGAGGTTCTTCCTGTTGTTAAAGGTGACACTAAACAGCTAGTGGGATTAATAACTCGTTCAGATTTAATTGTCAATCCTGATGAAGAACAAATAGCTATTTTAATGAGTACTGATTTGGTTACTGCAAGTCCTGATGACGATGTTAAGGATGTAGCTAAAAAAATGATTGATAATAATGTTAGGAGAGTTCCTGTTGTTGATGATAATGGTGATTTGGTAGGTATTATCACTTCCTTTGATTTGGTATCCAATGCATTAATTAAACTTGAAAGTGATGATCCTGTTGAAAATTTCATGATTACTACAGTTCCAACAACATGGTATAAAACTCCTCTAAATGTTGCATTTGAAACTATGAAACAGTTCGGTCTTAAATCTGTTTTAGCTTTAAATGATTCTGCTAAATTAGTGGGTATTTTAACTGAAACTGATTTTATTGAAGAATCAGAAATTATCTCAGAACGTAGTGAACACAGTTCTACAGTAGGAACCGAAGGAGATAAATGGTCCTGGGACAGTACTTCTGTTTTATATATTGAGAAAAATTGTTTAAAATTCACTGACAAGCTTGTTGAAGATGTTGGTACACATAAAGTTGAAGTAGTTAATTCTAAAACTAAAGCATCTGACTGTGCTAAAAAAATGAAAACATTAAATATTGAACAAATTCCAGTTATTGGTGTGGAAGGAGAGTTAATAGGGCTTGTAAGAGCTAGTGATTTAATTAAAGCTTTAGTGGATTAAGTGTGGTGTATATGGCTCTTAATCCAGTTTTGGTAATAAAAGTTATGGATGGGAATTCTGTTGGTGTTAGAGCAAGACTTAAAGATGATTATGTTGAACATGAAATTGTCTTGAATTCAGTACTTGCTTATTACTGGGCCAATGATTTCCCTCCTGTTGTAAAATTTTTAGAACTTTTTGAATCTGTTATAAAAAGAACCATTAATGAGCTAATGCCTCATAAAAACTTAAATTTAAAATATGAAGTTAAGGCAGATGCAAAACTTGAAGATGCATCTGAAATAGAAATTAATTTGATTGAAGTTGAAGCTGATGGTATTGGCTTTAAAATTGATGGAAAACAATTAATTCTTCAGGGTTTTAGAAACACTGATAATTCTGAACTAACAGACTTTAAATTTAATGAAAGCTTTGATAAAAAGATAGAAACGCCGGATATTGTTTTAAAGAAATATGAAGAAATGAAAAATAAATAATTTTATACATTTCTTCGTATATCTGGTAATAATTCCATAAATTTATCTAAACATTCTTCTTTTGATTTGAAATTACTCCCTTTAATTAATCCGTTTTCATGGATTTCCTGATTTTCAATAAGTATTTTTTTGGAATCACTTGAAATTGATTTGTCTTTCAGCTGATTTTTCGTATTTTCAATGTCTATTGTGTATGGGAGCTGATATTCAAAAGCACCCTTTGAGTAGTCAATAGTAATGCTTTCATCATCATCAATTTCTGATAAATTTAAAGCTACTTTTTTAAAACCTATTGATTTTAATTTGTCTTTGATTTGTTTTAATGTGTTTTCATTTAATATTTTATTTAAGTCATCAACTTCACATAGGGCAAGCCCATTATTGTTGCGAACTTTTACGATTTCGCAGTTTGTTTTTTCATAAATAAAATCTTCGCTCTCACTGACCTGTTTAATATTTTCCGGAGTCATTTTGGTGTTGGTAGGTAGTCTGGTTCCAAGACAGGTGGTTGATCTTGAAAAGGGGATATTATGTCTGTTTAAGTATTCATGAATCTCTTTGGAAGTTAACTTGGCATGAATAAATGGACTTTCAATATTGTTTTTATATGTAATTAGTATTCCTGGCCTGTCCAAAACCAGATCACTTATATTATTTCCGTCTAGAACAGATTCATAACCATTGTCTGTGGCATACTTTTTAATATTTCCATACATTAAATCTCTGCATACAAAGCATCTGTCTGATTTATTGGAGAGTAAATTTTCGTGCTCGTAGAAATTCAAATCAATAACTTTGTGCTTTATTCCAAATTCTTTGGCAGTTTTTTTGCAATGTTTAATAAAACCAGTAGGAAAGATGTGATTGTCAATAGTTATAGCTATTGGTTTGTCACTAACTTTGGATGCAAGATAGGCAAGTAATGTGCTGTCTGCACCTCCAGAAAAAGCCATTGCTATTTTGCGATTTTTAATAGTGTTTTCTACTTTTTCAATTTTTTCATCCAAATTCATTCTATCACATGTGTTATATACCTTATTAAAGATTTTGCATCTTCTTTTTTAATATCCTCGCAAAATCGAATAAAGGTAACTAATCGGTCCTTTGTATCATCATCTAATTTTGAACTATTTAATGTTTGTGCATAATTCCTTTTTGGATAGAATGTGGATTTGGCAATAGAAAGCAATTCATCCTTTTCATCTTCAGTAATGATATTTTCTTTTACTGCTTTTGTAAATGTATATTCCATATTAATTAAAGGTTCGGATAATTGCTCTAAAGTTTCACTGTCAAGCATAACTGCAACATCATCATCAGAAGTTACCTTACCTGTTGCATACTGTTCATAAACATAACCGATTCCTTTCATACCTAAAGTATCCAGTTCAGAAGCTCTTAAAGCCCCCATACTGGATGCTCCAACAACAGTTATTCCTTCATCAATTGCTTTTAGGATTTCCCTATGTGCAACTGCCGAATTTTGATGAAAAACACCATCAATTATTCCAATAATGTCCGGATGTTCATTGATGGCCAGTCCGATATCTCCACGTTTGATTGGTCTTTTATAGATAACTTCAACATCGTCGTGGCTATCCAATATTTCTTTTGCTTCATCAAAGGAAAGTGATAATCCGGTATAAATTATTATTTTAACCATATAAATCTAAAATTTTAAGCAGCGGTCTCCAGCACGAGTGTTGTCTATGGAATAAAGTTCCATTGTCGGAATTACGATGCGGACCACACTTACTCCAAGTTCAGGGCGTGTTAAATCACTATACAATATTTTGTCCAGCCCATTTTTCATTAATTCATCTTTAACAATTTCAATGTCTCGGGTTATGGAATTGGTACTTTTATCTTCAATATCTCTGAAAGATATTTTGTATTCTTCATCTTCAAAATAACATTTATTGATTCTTTTCATACGTTCATAACCTGCTTTTCGTGCAAAATCAGCCCTTACAGTATCTTCACGAGCACCCTGAATTTGTGTTGCTCTGCTTTGAGCCACTTCAGTAAGAGCACGTAAAACAGCTATTTCAGGATTAAGATGAGTTCCAATACCTAAGGACAATAATCCAGCATCTTTTAAAACAGTATCATCTGCAGATGCAGCTATTGTGGGAACACCAACATCTGCTGTTAAGTCCATTAGCTTAATGTTAATTCCATTTTCATGGTATTTGTTAAGAACCTGATTAATATTTTCGCTATCAATGCTTTCAAGGTCAATCTGTTTTGAATTTTTATGGGTAAGCTCAAAAATACTCCATGCGTCTCTTTCGATAACTTCAAAAATTCCATGTAAAATTGCTTCTTCTAAAATATTTCCTGAAGCCAAACCATTAGTGTTTCCTTTAAATAGACTCTGAACATTATTTTCAGGAACATACGGATGATAAATTGCATTGGATGGAATATAATAATTCTCTCCCGATATTAAATCCTTTGAGATGCTCCATTCCAAATTCATTGTGTCGAGTAAATCTTTACTGAAATCTTTTGGCAGATTTAGAGAAATCGGATCAATATATTTTCCTTCTATTTCATTTAAACCTGCAATAACAGTTTCATCTGTGTCCTGCTTTTCAGCAGAGTATCTCTCAAAACCTTCCATCATAGCTGAAGCTTTAGCATGTTCAGGTGTAATTCCTTTACCTCCATAGATGCTTATTCCACCATCCTGAGCAGTAGGTCTAATAGCTGAAAAAACAGGAATTCCAATTCTGTCCAGATGTGTTATTTCAGTTATACGGGTTATTCCGGCTGTTTTTATTTTGCTTTCATTGTTTTTGATTGTTTTTGAAGGGGGGATTATTCTGTGTGTTCCTTTAAAAAATGTTATTTCTTGATTTTCCATTGTCTATTATCCTATTAAAATCTTTATTATACCTTCAACACCTACTGTCATGGAAAGATAAGTCATAATTCCTGAAATAGCAATTGTAACAATCCAGATTAATCCATTCCATCTGAGTACTTTGCTGCCGTCTAAATTCCAAATAGGAATCAGGTTAAATGTAGCTAAATAGCTGTTAATAGTAAATCCAAGTGAACAGACAAGGAATATGATTTGCATTGTTGGATTGAAAAATGCCATAGGATAAACTACAGTAGCTATCAATAGGAATACAATAGCAAGTACAATATTGACTATAGGTCCTGCTATAGATATGATACCATTGGTTCTGTCATCTAAGAAATTTGCATAAGTATAAACTGCTCCAGGAGCTGCAAATACAATTCCGCAAAAGGAACTGGCTAAAGCAATAATCAAACCAACCGGCCAGAGCTGATATTCAGACCAGTAACCAAAATGCATTGCACTGAATTTATGTCCAAGTTCGTGGAGAATAAATCCTAAACCTACACCTACCATTACAATAGGTAATATAAAGTACATTGCAGAGAAATCTCTGCCTGTATACAATATTGAAAAAGAAAGTGAGATAACGAAAAATGAAATTATTAAGTCTCTCACTTCATTGCTTGTAAATTTAAACATGGTTTTTACATATCTAATTTTATATATAAAAATTTTTTCAGTAAATTGCTTTTTATAGCATATAATATAGAACAATACCAAGTATGATAAGGAAGAAATTTAAGCAGTACAGTGAAAGAGCACCTCTTAAGTATTTATCTTCATCAGATTTTGTGTATAAATAATATGTTATGATACATCCCGCTATTAAAACTGGAATAGTTATATAAAGACTGATATATTTTTTAATAATAAAAATAGCTATTGGGATAATGATAGCTATTGTTTGTTTTGCATTCATTTTTGCATCCTTTTTAATTTGTAATTCCTAAAATTTCTGTAAATGGGATTGTAGTAAATTGGTGGAGTAGTATGAAGAATGTGATTAATGCTATTGCTAAATATATTGCTTCTCCTTTTTTGGTTCTGTTTTCAAATGGTAAATATTTGTTGATTTTGTTTGGGTATATTAGCCATATGAAGCATGCTGTTGTGGATATTAGTAGTCCTGCTATGTTTATTGGGGATGTTTCGTAGAGTCCTTGTGTGTATCCTAAATAGCAGCAGATAGATAGTACTGGCCAATAGTAGTTAGGTTCATAACCTGCATCATAAACGATTTCTCCATTTTCTTCTAGGCTGGAATCGTTAAATGTTTTAAATTTAAGGCCGATTCCTAAAAATGGCAGTGCAAATATTATTGCTAGTAATACGGATTTCATAACAGTTGCTCCAGCACACAAACACATCATAAGCACAGATAAAGATGTGGTTGATGCTCCTAGAAGCATGAATGAGAAAATTTGGAGAGAAAATCCTCTGAAATTAGTGAAGTTGTACAATCCATATTTTTCATCTAATTCGTCACCATAATACTCCACAATCCATACTCCACATGTTCCAAATACAAAAAAAAGAAAACAGAAAAATCCTAGCCATGTGATGCTAGATGTAGCTATTGCTAAAAATAGGATTATTCCATAACTTTTGATTGCTCTTTTTTTAATATCTTCTTTTTTTGGAAAATACTTTCTATTGGGATCTAATTTGAATAAATTAAATATGTTTGTCATTAAAATCACTTCATTAAATCTATTAATTGATGTTTGTTATTTAATTGTTATTATTTTAAACATATTCATATTTTTATCATGATTTGTTGATTAATAGTTATTTATTTGGTAATTCCTAAAATTTCTGTAAATGGGATTGTAGTAAATTGGTGGAGTAGTATGAAGAATGTGATTAATGCTATTGCTAAATATATTGCTTCTCCTTTTTTGGTTCTGTTTTCAAATGGTAAATATTTGTTGATTTTGTTTGGGTATATTAGCCATATGAAGCATGCTGTTGTGGATATTAGTAGTCCTGCTATGTTTATTGGGGATGTTTCGTAGAGTCCTTGTGTGTATCCTAAATAGCAGCAGATAGATAGTACTGGCCAATAGTAGTTAGGTTCATAACCTGCATCATAAACGATTTCTCCATTTTCTTCTAGGCTGGAATCGTTAAATGTTTTAAATTTAAGGCCGATTCCTAAAAATGGCAGTGCAAATATTATTGCTAGTAATACGGATTTCATAACAGTTGCTCCAGCACACAAACACATCATAAGCACAGATAAAGATGTGGTTGAAAATCCTAAAATAGTAAATGCAAATATTTGATAAGAATATCCTCTAAAATTGTTAAAGTTGTATAATTTATATTTTTTATCTAATTCATCACTATAATATTCTATTAGAAATATTCCTCCTAATGCAAACAATAATAATAAGAAAAATAAAAATCCCATCCATGTAAATGGTGATATTGCAGTTGCTATTAATAAAAATCCTCCAAATACTTTTATAAATCTTTTTTTCACGGTTTTTTTATCTGCAAAATATTTCTCATCAATATTAAATAAATTAAATAATTTTAACATAGAATCACCTATGGTAAAGGAACACCTGTAAAACTAGATGCACATCTTTCACTAGTATCAGTCATTGCTTTATAAAATGTTTTTAAGGTAGGTTTTCTTATTATATCATTAGATAAACAGTTAAGCATTAATCTGTCCGTCCAATATATTGCTGCAGTTTCGCTAATTTTATTAACTGAAGTATGAAATAAAAATAATCTTTTTTTTCATTAATATTTTATTCTGTGTTTAGATTAAATGCTATTTAATAATTTTAAAATAAAAATTATATATAACTGTTGTTCCAATATTTTGAAAGATATTAAAACCAGAAAAATATAATGTTTATTGATGAAAGGTGTAAAAATGGAAATAAATGAATTTCATATTAACAATATTTTAAAAGACATGGAAAAAAAGGAGTATCAGGGTTATTTGCTTGCACAATTTACAAATATTCACTATATTTCAAATTACCGACCTACTAGTTTTGCTTTTTGTGTTATAAAAGAAGATCCAATTATTTATGCATCAAAAATGGATATGGAGATAGCTAATAAAACATCAACAATTGAAGTTAAAGAATTTACTTCATTTTCAGACATGCTTGGAGAGCTTAAAAAGGAGGGAATTTCCAATTTGGCTATTGAACCGAGTTTGGTTTACAGTACCTATGAAAAATTCAAAGATTCTTTCAATATAAAATCTGAAACATTTATTGATGCTCAAAGACAAATTAAAACAGCTGATGAAATAGATAAAATCCAAAAAGCAACACAGATTGCTCAAAAAGCATTTGTTGATTTGGATATTTTAAACAATACAAATCCTGAAAATATTGTTGCCCTGGAATTGGACAACTTAATGAGAAAATATGGTGCGGATGGCAGTTCTTTTGACACTATTGTAACAAGCGGTTCAAATTCAAGTCTGCCTCATGCAACACCTCAGGATAAACAGTTAGAACAGCCAATATTGATTGACTGGGGAGCAAAATATCATGGGTACTGTTCAGATAATACAAGAACTATTGTGTATACAGAAAAACAAAATGAAATTTGTGATATTGTAGCACAAGCTCATGATAAGGCTATAAAAGCAATTAAACCAGGTCTTAAATGCTGTGAAATTGATAAGGTGGCTCGTGATATTATAAGTGAATATGGTTATGGTGATAATTACATTCACTCAACAGGCCATAGTGTAGGTTTGGATATTCATGAAATACCTACATTTTCAACTAAGGACAAAACAGTAATTGAGAAGGGCATGGTTATTACAGTTGAACCAGGAATTTATCTGGAAGATAATTTTGGTGTCAGACTTGAAGATACAATAGCTATTGAAAAAAATAAAGGAAGAATAATTGGTGATTTACCTTTAATTATTGAATAAGTTTTCAAAAATTGATTTAATTTACAACTGAGATTTTATATATTTTAAAGTTGTATTTTAATCTATGGAATCTAAAATTATTTATTCATTATCTTTATTTTTAGAAAATAAACTTTCTGAAGAGCAATTATCCAAAGTCCAGGAATTTTTGCTAAGCGGGGACATTGGGATAGTTGCATCTAAATTTTTAGCTATTTTAATATTTTTTATTTTATTTGCAGATATTGTAATTGGAATATTCATTGTATTTTTTAAAATTTCTGATTTGTCTTTATTTTTACCTTTGTTAATCATTCCTTTTGTTGCCACTTATGTTTTTATAAAACAGGAAAAAAGGGCAGCAGAAATTGAAAAATCAGCTCCTGACTTTTTAAGACAGCTTTCAGCTATGTTAAAAGTTGGTTTAAGTTTTGAAAATGCAATGGAAGATATGTCCAAATATGGTGAAGGGCCTTTATATGATGAAACAAGACGGGCAATTGCTGAGATTAAAGTTGGGCGAAACTTTGATGATGCATGGATGGCTATGGCTCAAAGATTAAAGTCAAAAGAACTTGAGAGGATTTTTACAATAATATTGGGAAGCCGTAAAAGCGGATCAAGTATTGCCAATGTCATTTTTGATGTTTCAAATAATTTAAGGGATATGCTGGCTCTAAAACGCGAAAGAAAATCTTCTGTTATGATGGCAGTTATGTTTTTAATAATTTCTGCAGTAATAGCCAGTCCTTTTGCTTTAGGGATGGTTAGTGTTTACTCCCAGTTTATGCAAAGCTTTGGGAAGCAGACACAGTTAATTTTGGCAGCGCCATTTGCAGGACAGATTTATCTGGTAATTCATTCGGTTTTGGTTGGTTTGATAATAAGCATAATAATGTATGGGAATGTTAAAAAGGGAATCAAGTTTTCTGTACCGTTGGCTTTGGTTTCTTATGGGATATTTTATCTGATTTCCAATTTTGCAGGTGCTATGTTTTTAAGTTAGGTGATAATATGTTGGATAATAAAGGTCAGACTTCAGCAGAATTTATTTTATTGATTGGCGGGATTATAGTAGTTGTTTTACTGACTTTAATGTTTTACAGGAATTATATCACTGGCCTGTCTGGTGAAATTAAAGGTGAAGAAGTTTCTAACTTTAATAATAAGTTAGATTCTTTATCAAAATATTTTACTTAGTTATATATGGCATGGACCATATGATAATTATTGCAACTAAACAGGAAGCAATTATTGCTGGAGGATAGAAGAAATAACCAATTACATATCCGATTATGATGGTAACTATTGTTGCTATAAATTCATAATTCTTATCTAGTGCTACTTGCAGAGCAATATTCCCTTTATCTGCATTTTTTAAACTTTCTGAGGTATAGATGTAAATTAAATTAACTAATAGGAAATCCAGTCCATATATTGACTGAGCAAAGAATGAATGGAAGTTATTAGCTACAAAACTTGTCAGATAAGGAAGCAGGGACAATATAAATATTGAAAGTCCACTTGACCAGATGACTTTATAATCAATATAGTTTACGATGCTGAATAAGTTGTTGTGATAGTTCCAGTAGTTAAAACAAACTATGAAACTGATTAAATAAACAATAAATTCCAGATGCAGTTCTCCTAAAGCTTGCCAGCTGCCGTTTGCAGGTGTTGGAATTTCTAAAACAATTATTGTTATTATGATTGCAAGAATTGCATCAATTAATGCTTCAAATCTTTCACTTTCCATTTTTCAACACCTTTTCTATGTATTCTGGCTATAGCTATCCACATTATAACTGCAATTAAACAGCTGATATAAATTCCTGGAATAAAAACACTGTAAGTTAATACAAAACCAATCAGAATTACAGTTAATGGGATTAATGCATATAGATTGTCATAATCTGCTTTTATTAATTTGTCATTATATGGGTCGCTTTTATGAACAGCCCTAACTGATAAGTTACATGCAATATTTATTCCAATAAACAGTAATCCAAAGCTGGTTTCACTAGCTATTGAATATGCATCCTGTGTTAACCATAATGTAAAATATGGGATCAATGTTATTTCAAAAATCAGGATTCCATTCAGTATTACTGCAGTATTGTCAATATTTTCTACAATCTGGAATAGGTTGTGGTTGCTGTACCATATGTTGAACAATGTTAAAAAACTGATGAAATAAGCAAGATAATAAGTTTTCAACGCCCAAAAAGCAGCAATTGTTGCACTTTCTGGCTGGGGCAGTTTTAGAACAAGTACAGTCATAGCTATTGCAATTATTGCATCAGCAAATGTTTCAAATCTAGCAGTTTCCATAATATTAATATTTGTTCAGTTAATTACTTTAAATATATGTTTTTTTAATATAATTAAATAAGGTGATAAAATGGATATGTTAATAAATGGTAAACATATTTCAGCTGATGATTTGGCGGAAGTTAAAAATCCATACAATGGGGAAGTTATAGATACAGTTCCTGTTTCCCATTTAAATAATGTGGATTTGGCTATTGATGCTGCAGTTAATGCTAAAGATTCTATTCAGGAAATGTCTGCATTTAAAATTTCAAATAAATTATATGTGGTTTACGAAAAATTAAAAGATAACAAAGATGAATTGGCTGAATTGCTTACAAAAGAGGTAGGTAAACCTATTAATGAGTCTGTTGTTGAAGTTAACCGTTCAATTGAAACATTAAAACTTTCAGCAGAAGAAGCTAAAAGAATTTATGGTGAAACAGTTCCTCTGGATGGGGGGATAAACGGTAAAGGTTTTTTTGCATTTACTCAGAGGGTTCCATTAGGTGTTGTAGCAGCTATAACTCCATTTAATTATCCACTAAATTTATCAATTCATAAAATAGCTCCTGCTATTGCATGTAAAAATACTGTAATTATAAAACCTCCAATAAATGCACCATTGACAGTTATGAAATTTGCAGAACTTGTAAATGAGGAGTTTCCAGATGGTGTTATCAATACTGTAACAGGATATGGTTCAGAAGTAGGTGATGCACTGGTAACATCTCCTAAAGTAGATAAAATTTCATTTACTGGAAGTGTAGCTACCGGACTGCTTATAGCTTCAAGAGCGGGAATGAAAAAAGTTACTTTGGAATTGGGAGGTAATGATCCTCTTGTTGTTCTAAAGGATGCGGACATTGACAGGGCAGTTAACGGAGTAATGAATGGTGCTTATTTAAATGCCGGACAGGTATGTATGGGCGTTAAAAGGATTATTGTTGATGAGTCAATAGCTGATGAGTTTACGCAAAAATTGGTTAGGGAAACTAAAAAAATCAAAATGGGTAATCCTATGGATAAAAACACAGTATTGGGAACACTTATTGATGAAGATGCTGCTCGCATGGTTGAAGAAACAGTTAATAATGCAGTTAAGGCAGGTGCTAAAATACTGACTGGTGGAAAAAGAGACGGTGCATTTTACGAAGCTACAGTACTGGATAATGTCACTCCGGATATGGATGTTGTTGTAAATGAAACATTTGGTCCAGTTGCACCGATTATCAAAGTAAAATCAACTGATGAAGCTATTAAAGTAGCTAATGATACGGAATATGGTCTTCAGGCAGGAGTATTTACTGAAAACTTTAGAGATGGATTAAGATGTGCAAATGAAATTGAGGCAGGTACGGTTTTTGTAAATAAACAATCTACATTCAGAACCGATAATATGCCTTTCGGAGGATTTAAAAATAGTGGAACTGGAAAAGAAGGAGTAAAATATGCAGTAGAAGAAATGACTAAAGAAAAATTAATAGGATTAAATTTAAGATAGCCTATTTTAAAAATGCTTCTACCAGATTACGTGTTTCGTTAAGAGAGTCCATAGGAATTCCTTTTGGCATTTCTCCAAGCTCTCCTTCAACTTCTTTTAAGATATTTCCGTTCATTCCAAGGAACATTCCTTCACTGGTGGTTTCCATAAATGACTGTGGCGGAAGTAATGAAACACCAACACTGTTTCCTTCTTTTACATTTAAATCATTTGTAACTACAGTTATGGCTCTTTTTCCTAAATTAACATTACATATCATTAAAGAATCTGCATTGGGGTGTTTTGTAACACTCATTATTTCTCCAACTTTTATATCGATTCCGATAATCGGATCATTGATGGGACCTAGGGCTAAACGGTTTTTAAGACCTAAAACAGAGTCTATGAAAAATCTTACTTTAGCTACATTTTCCATTGTTTTTTCCTTATCTTCTTTAGGAGCATTGTTTATGAAAGTTTTGTTCCATCCGTCTCCACCTAAACACTCAACAATTTTTTCTCCTTTTTCAATTATTGATGCAACGTCTGGAGAGTTAACCAAATCGTCTCCTTCAAGATAAGAGTAACTTAATGATTGAAAATCACTATTCATATTTTTTGCTGTTTCAATAGCTAATTTTTTATTCCAATTTCCTCTAAATGATGCAGTCTGAATAATATTTAAACATTGTTCTCTTGCATGGTTTGCTACTAAAATTCTATAATCTTTACTTGTGTCCCACAATTTATAGTCTCCTTTGTATTCTCTTTAAAATATTTATTCCAATATATTCTTATATTTTTTCCTTGTTTTATGGCTTATTTTGCTTAAAAATTTGTTACATCATAAACTATTTATATTAACAAGTAAATAAATTTAAAATAAGTTAAAGTTATTAATTTACTTTAAGTATAACACGAATTAGATTACTTATTGTGGTGTATCAAATGGTGGAAGTTTCAAGTTTAAAAGAATTAGATATTTATACAGTAACAGGACACTATGTCGGAAGAGTGGCTGATGTAATTCTTAACATTAGATTAGGTACAATTTCTAAATTGCAGGTAAGAGCTATTGAACCTGAGAAAAAACAGGTAGGTTTCAGGGACCTTATGAAAAGGAGTTTTCAGGTAGCTCCTGAAGAAGAACATGATGTAAGATCTTTTAAAAATGATTTATTAACTATTGATTTTGATAAAGTTCAAGCTATTGGCGATATCATGTTGATTAATCCAAGGGATATGAAAAAAGTAAGACATGAACCACCAGTGTCTGAAGCTATTTCTCCTAATCAACAAGCTCAGGTTCCAAAACAAAGTGAGCCTAAAGCACAAGCAGAATTTGAAAAATTCTAAGGTTAATTTTTCATCTTTTTTTATTTATTTTTTATTTTTCTTGTATTTTTAATTAAATTATTTTTTTTGTCGTGATTTTATGAAAGTGGGAATTATAGGTTGCGGTGCTATCGCTAATATTATAGCAAGTAGCATTGTTCCAGAGGATAATAATATAGATATTGAATATTTTTATGATAATGATGTTGAAAGGGCAGAAAACTTAGCATCTTTTGCTAATGGTGTGGCTGTTTTAGATTTGGAGGATATGTTGGACAAAGTTGATTTGGTTTTGGAATGTGCTTCTCCGGATTCAGTTAAAGAACATGCTCCAAATGTATTGTCTCATGGTGTAGACATGATTATTATGAGTATTGGTGCATTTATGGATAAGGAATTCTACAATAAAGTGAATGATATTTGTAAAAAGAAAGGTACAAGAATACACCTTCCTTCAGGAGCAGTTGTAGGATTGGACGGTATTAAAGCAGTAGCTGATTTTAATTTAGAGGAAGTTAACTTGGTTACCCGTAAATCCCCTAAATCTTTAGGTAAAGACATTGATAAAGAGGAAGTTTTATTTGAAGGTAAGGCATCAGAAGCAGTAAAAGAATTTCCACTTAATATCAATGTAGCTGCAACTATAAGTTTGGCCTGTAATCAGGATATTAATGTAAAAATCATTGTAGATCCGAATGTAGACAGGAATGTTCATGAAATTACTGCAAAAGGAGACTTTGGTGAGTTTAAAACAACTACTAAAAATTTCCCATGCAGTGCAAATCCGAAAACCAGTATGCTGGCTGCACTTTCAGCTATTAAATTACTTAAAAGTTTCAATGAATCTATTACTGTAGGATTGTAGGAAATGAAGGAATATGAAGTTTATGGGGATTTGAAAGTTCCCGTAAACTCAAAAATTATCTTAAGACTGGATGGGAGAAGTTTCCATTCATTAGCTAAAAATTTAAACCTTGAAAAACCCTATGATGAAGATTTTGCAAGATTGATGGTTAAAGTGTCTAAAGATTTATTCAATGAGTTTGCTCCAGTATTTATTTACACATTTTCAGATGAAATAAACATTCTTTTGGATAATATTCCATTTAATGGCAGAATTGAAAAAATAAATTCAGTAGTAGCCAGTTTTGCAGCCAGTTCATTTACATACAATTTAAATAAGGAAATTGCCAAGCCGATTGCATTTGACAGCAGGATTATCCCAATAATTGACGATGATATTTATAAATATTTTAAATGGAGACAGGATGAAGCCTGGAGAAACTGCATAAATGCTTATGGAATCCATATTTTAAAATCAAAATATGGTGATAAGGTAGCTAATGAAAAAATAAAAGGATTGAAGTCATCAGATATTCATGAACTATTATTTAGAGAAGGAATTAATCTCAATGATGAAGATAATTGGAAAAAACGGGGAATAGCTATTTACAAACAAGATAAAGAAATTGTAGGTTACAATAAAAAGGAAAACAAAAACCAAGTATCTTATCGTAGCTTTTTATTTGCAGATTTGGAAATTCCAATTTTCAGCGAAAACTTTTTTAAGGATATAAATATAATTTAATTGTGATATTATGGGGTTTCTTTCAAAATTATTTAATACAGACAGTGATGAATTCAGAGAAGTTAGAGTTGACAGAGAAGTCCTTGAATCTGTAATTTATTATGCTAAGAAAGCTTATCCTAATGAATTTTTAGCCTTTTTTGATGGCAAAATAAAAGATAAAATACTCTATATTACCAGTCTGATTTTTTTGCCTGGTGAAACCTGTGATGTTGGAGCTGTTGTACATACTGAGATGTTACCTCCCACTTTAAAATACTGGGGATCAGTTCATTCACATCCGGGACCAAGTGCACAGCCTTCCGGTGCAGATTTAAAAACATTTTCTAAAAATGGTTTATTTCATATGATTGTATGTCTGCCATATAGCTTGGAAACATTTATGGCATATGACAAGTACGGCCAGCCAATATCTTATACTGTAGGCGACTATGCCGATGAAATCGACGGAGACATTAGCGAATTTTTTGATGAAGATGATGTTTTAAAAGACGGTGAAGAGTTAAAACCGGGATTTTTTGATGATGAAGATGATTTTGACCTGGAAGATGAAGATATAGATCAGGATTATATGGAATATGAAAAAAGAACTCAAAACAGTAATCCTGCCATAATTTCCAATATAGAATTGCCACCTCTTTGTGATGGAGACAATATTCAAATTGAATTAGATGAAAACGGAAATATTAAACGTATTTATAAACTTCCAAAAGATGATTAATTCCCTAATTTTTTATTTATTTTTAAAATCTTAATTCGGTAGTTAATGTTGAATTTTAGTTGTATTTTTCATTAAAAAACATGCAATAATAGTTTAATCTTTTTTTTTCCTTTTACTGTTATTGTGATAGGGTATGAATTTCCATTATCTGGGATTAATTTCATTTCTCTTACATTTTTTGAATTAATAGATATATTATATATTATAGCTTGTTGTTACATATATTTTTTTAAAATTGTTACTAAGTTGAGTTAATTTTATATATTATACACAATATATACATATGATAGGTGGCAATGTGGAAAATGAAGTTGATTTAGAAAAACTTGTTAAAGAATTTAAAAGCATTGAAGAATCATTTGGTTTTAGTATAATCGTCGCATTTGATGATGGCGGACCTGTAGGTTTAGTTGGTAAAGATTTAGCTTCTATTAAAGAAGCACTAAATAATCATAATAAAATATTCGTGGAAATTGGATTTTTTATGTATCATGATGTTGACTTTATTGAAAAACCATGTTTCCAATTTTGGGAGTTTGAGTTTGTGGAAGATGTAGATGATAGCTACTATGATAAATATCATTCATCTGATGCGGGATTTGGAATTTATGTAAATCATAATTTAGAAGTAGAGTATGGTTATTATGTGGCTGAATCATCTAAAGACGGCGAAGATGGCTATATTAATTTCCATGATTTTAAAGATGCAAGAGAAGATGATAATGTTAAAAAGAAAATATATAAGGATTTAGATGAGTTGGATATTTGGAAATAAAAAGTAGTACTTTGTGTGATTTCATATATGGGAAAGAAGTGAGTTTAGAAAAATTAGTTGACCTTGGGGGAGAAGTTTTATTAGATAAAGAAAGTAATGAAGACATTTATGAGGATGTTCATGTATTCAAACCAAAATTCAATAGTATTTCAGAGGTTTACGAAGAGCTAAAAGATAAAAAACTAAACTTGGATAAAACTATTGACTGTGCGGCACCACATTATATGAGTAATATTTTGGGTAATCCAGTTGTTGAGGTTTTATATAGTGGTTCAGAGATATACATACACTATTGGATGAAGTAATGTATTGTCCAGAATGTGACAAAGGGCATCGTAATGGTGAAGAGTTCTGTACTGATTGTGGAACAGAATTAGTCACAAGCCTGAAATTTTATATGATGTGTGAGTTTGGTGATTACTAGTAGAATATGTTAACTATGTTTTTTGAAAGAACATACAATTAAAATTTAACATAATTGTAGTTAGGCCAATAATCAAAGTTGAATTGGAGAAAACTATTAATTATACTTATCTGCACTTCAATCAAGAGGAGATATGATGGTCAAAGGAATATACAAAATAACAAACAATAGAACTGGTGAAGTTTATGTTGGTCAAACTAATAATTTGGATTATAGGAAAAAACAACATGAACAGGATTTGGCATCTGGAACGCACCACAATCGAGGAATGCAACAAGATTATAATCGCGGAGACAGATTTTCATTTGAAGTATTAGAGTATATTGATGGTTCTAGAAATGAATTGCATGAACATGAAAAAGCTCAAATAAGAAATCACAATAGCTTTTATGCAGGATATAATCAAACTCCTGGTGGAGAATATGATCAATTAAGAGGATACTATCAATATGGTGGTGGGAGAAAATATGGGACTTATCATTCACCTAGAATAGTTCATCGTAAAACCCATAAAAAGGAAAACAGGGAAAATAATGAATGTTGTATTATAATGATAGTTATTTTTGCAATCATGTGGGTTTTAGGTACGATATTCGGAGGTTAAATGAATTTCTATAATTTAAACATGGAATTTTCCATTTATCTCTTTTTTGAAAAATCGTTATAGTTTTCTAAATCTATTAACATTTCATAATTTCTTGTTTGCTTAAATAATCTTTCTAATTCTTTTTTAGACTCATATTTTTGATTTAGTTTATTAATTAACTCGAATTCAGTCATTTTTCTATATTTGAAAATAATTAAAATAAGATTTGGCTGTGAAAGAGTCAGTTTCAGCTTTTACAGGTTTTCTTTTGAGAGTAAATGGGTGATTTTAGTTTAGAAAACAATTTCTAGGGGATGATTTTGTTTTCATTATAAAAGGTGTTGTTTATTGTGTTTATTCTTTAATTTATTAATGAGTTCTTAGACAATACGAATCATAATTAAGCACACCCACATATTTGAACAACATCATCATTACTTGTATTATTAGCTATTGTATCATTATATGGGGAGTTATTAGTAGTAGTTAATCCAGCATAAATAACTCATCCAATAATATAGTATCCAATAATAATTAGTGCTAATTCTTTATTGTTCATAGGTGTGAGTTGTTATTTGAGCATATTTTTTAATTGAGTATACGAAATTATGTCAGTTATTCTAAAAATAATGCATAATATTATAATGTTGTGTAAATAAATTAAAATATAATTGACGGTGATTTAATGACAAACATAAATGAAATCTCAGGATTTATATGGAGCATATCTGACTCTGTATTAAGGGGAGCATACAAGCGAAATGAATACCAAAAGGTAATTTTACCATTTACAGTATTAAAAAGATTTGATAGCGTTTTAGAATATTCAAAAAAAGATGTAGTTGATACATATGAATCTAACAAAGATAAAACAGAATTTCTAGAACCGATTCTTTTAAGCAAGGCAGTTGATGAACATGGTCAAAAATTAGGTTTCTATAATTATTCTAGATTTGATTTTGAAACATTATTGCAAGATCCAGACAACATTGAAGAAAACATAAAATATTACATTAACAGTTTCAGCAACAATGTAGCTGACATTCTTGAAAACTTTGACATTGAAAAACAAATAGCTAAGCTCTCAAAGTCTAATTTACTCTATTTACTAATTAAAAAGTTCAATGAAACAAGCATGGATTTATCACCTAAACATATTTCAAACCATGATATGGGAACAATATTTGAAGAGCTTATACGTAAATTCTCTGAAACATCAAATGAAGAAGCAGGAGAGCACTTCACACCAAGAGATGTAGTAAAGCTAATGACTGAACTGTTATTTGTTGGTGAAGAAAAAACTTCTGGAAGTATTAAATTAGTATATGATCCAGCATGTGGTACTGGAGGGATGCTAACTAGCTGTAAAGAATTTATCACAAAAAATAATCCTAAAATGGATGTTGTATTGTATGGTCAGGAAATAAATGATGAGATATATGCAATATGTAAAGCAGATATGCTCATGAAAGGAGAGGATGCAGAAAACATCAAGGGACCATATTCAACCTTGTCAAATGATAAACTAAAAGATGATAAATTTGATTATATGATTTCCAATCCACCATATGGTAGGGATTGGGAACAAGATAAAGAAATTGTAGATGCTGAAGTAGAACAAGGGTTTGAGGGTAGATTTGGAGCAGGAGTACCTCGTAAAAGTGATGGGCAGCTATTATTTGTCCAACACATGATTTCCAAAATGAAAACCAATGAAAAATCCAGAATAGCTGTTATTACAAACGGTTCACCATTATTCACAGGAGATGCAGGCTCAGGAGAAAGTAATATACGTAAATGGATATTTGAAAATGATTATCTCGAAGCATTAATTGCACTACCTGATCAATTATTCTTTAACACAGGAATAGGAACCTATGTATGGGTGTTAACTAATGATAAAACCCCGCAAAGAAAAGGTAAGGTACAATTAATTGATGCACGTGAAGAATTTGAAATAATGAGGAAATCCTTAGGTAATAAACGTCATACTATCAGTGAGGAATCAATTAAGAATATAATAAACATTTATAAAGACTTCACTGAGGCAGATAATGTAAAAATATTTTATAATGAAGATTTCGGATACACAAAAATCACAGTCGAAAGACCAATGCAACTAAACTACCAAGTGACTCCAGAAAGACTTGAGAACTTATATTCTTATACTCAATTTAAAAAATTAGCTGAAAGTAAAAGTAAAGACTTAGAAGTAAAAACAGCCGAGGAAGAAGAAGGTAAAAAACAACAAGAAGCAATAAAAGAAGCCCTATTAACTATTGGTGATGATTTATACAAAGATTGGGATACTTTTGAAGCTAAAGTTAAAAAAGCTTTAAAAGACTTTGATTTAAAACCAGCTTTTATAAAAAATGTAATTGAAAAACTCTCAGAACATGATGATACAGCAGAATATGTAACAGATAAGAAAGGTAAGCAAAAACCAGACAGTAACTTAAGAGATACTGAGAAAATACCTCTTGTACAAAATATTGTTGATTATTTTGAAGAAGAAGTTTTAAAATATTACTCGGATGCATGGTTTGATGATAAAAAGAACAAAGTAGGTTATGAAATTAACTTTACACAATATTTCTATGTATATGAACCTCCAAGAGATTTAGAAGAAATTGAAGCAGATATTGCTAAAGCAACTGCTGAAATACAAGAGTTGCTTAAGGGTTGATCATCAATGGATTTAGTTAAATATCCAGAATATAAAGATTCTGGTGCGGAAGTGATTGATGATATCCCTAAATCTTGGGAAACTCATAATATGAAATTTTTAATAGAGTCTATTGAATCTGGAAAAAGAGAGGACGTAATTGATAAAAAATATGCATTTAGTATAGGTGGAGAACATATTAACTGGAATGGTTCGTTAAACCTAAAAAATGAGCGATATGTTTCTAAAGATTTTTATAATAATTTAAATAAAGGAAAAATTAAATTAAATGATGTGCTATTGGTTAAAGATGGTGCAACAATTGGAAAAACCGCATTTATTTCAGATAAACCTTTTGAAAAAATGGCAGTTAATGAACATGTTTTTATTATTCGATCAAATGATATGATACTTCCAAAATTACTATACTATTTAGTAAGAAGTAATTTGGGTTTTATGCAAATAAAATTAACTGAAAATGGATCTGCACAAGGTGGAATTAATTCAAGTTTTCCATCAGATGTTTATTTCCCAGTATGTGACGAGCTTTCTACACAATATAAAATAGCTAATTATCTAGACAATAAAATAGCTAAAATAGATAAAACAATTGAAATTAATCAAAAGTTAATTGAATTATTAGAAGAAAAACGTGTTGCTTTAATTAATCAAGTTGTTACTAAAGGTTTGAATCCTGATGTTGAAATGAAATATTCTGGGATTGAATGGTTTGGTAAAATTCCAGAACATTGGGATATTGGATTATTAAAATATTTGGCAGAATTATTAAATAATAAACAAGAATTTGCAAATAAATCAGACAAATATATTGGCTTAGAGAATATTGAATCTAAATCAGGTCGTTTATTAGGGTATTCTACAAATGGAACCGATGGGTCTGTTAATAAATTTCAAAAAGAAAACATTTTATTTGGAAAATTAAGACCCTATCTGTCTAAAGTTATTATAGCTCCATTTGATGGTGTTTGTAGTACTGAAATACTAGTATATTCCCCTAATGATAATATTTTAACAAAGTTTTTGTTTTATTATATGTTGTCAAATAGGTTTATAGAAATTGTTAACTCTACAACATATGGTGTTAAAATGCCTAGGGCAAGCCAGGATATTATAAATAATATGTCTATTTTAATTCCCCCACTAACCGAACAAAAACAAATAGTTAATTATCTAGACAATAAAATAGCTAATTTAAATAGAACAAAAGAAAAAATAGAAGAACAAATAAATCTTCTAGAAGAATACAAAGAATCTTTAATCTACAATGTTGTTACAGGTAAAGTTGATGTTAGAGGTGAAGACATATGAGCTCAGATACTTCTGAAAAAGGTTTTCAAAAGGATTTTATAAATTATCTTACAAGTACGGGTTATGTGAAAAGAACAACTAAAGATTATAATGTCACAACATGTTTAGATGTTGTATTAGTTTTAAATTTCATTAAAAATACTCAACAAAAAGCTTGGAAGAAATTTGTAAAAATAAATAAGTCTAATCCTGAAGCTAATTTTATTAGCTCATTAATGAGAAGAATAGCTAACGACGGAACTATTAATGTTTTACGTAATGGTTTTAGAGATGCTGGAACTAAATTTGATTTATTCTATCCAATGCCAAACAATAGCTTAAATCCTGAATTAAAAGCTAAATTTAACCAAAATATATTCTCAGTTATTGATGAACTTGAATATGAAAATAAAGATAATGGAAATAGATTGGATTTAGTTATTTTTATTAATGGTATTCCTATTTCAACTATTGAGCTTAAAAATACTTTCTCTCAAGGTGTTGAAAATGCTATTGAACAATATAAGAAAGATCGTGATTCTAGAGAACAGCTATTTAAAAATTGTCTTGTTCACTTTGCTATGAGTAATGAAAAGGTATATATGGCTACTAAACTAGATGGAGCTAATACAAAGTTCTTACCATTTAACAAAGGCATTGAAAACCCGGAAGTTAAAGACAATTATAAAACATCTTATTTATATACTGAAATACTTCAAAAGAATCAACTTTCAAGGTTGATTAATAATTTTATATTCGAAGAAGAGGATATTGTAATTTTCCCACGTTTCCACCAGCTAGATTGTGTAAATACTTTATTAAACAATCCTCAACCTGGAAATAATTATCTTATTCAGCATAGTGCTGGTTCTGGTAAAACAAAAACTATTGCATGGTTAGCACATGGATTATTAAATAAATTTGACAAAAATAACAAGAGAATTTATGATATGGTTATTGTAATTTCAGACCGTAAAGTTATTGATGCTCAGCTCCAAGATCAAGTTAAAGCTATTGAGAGAAAACAAGGTGTTGTTGAAAAGATTGACCAAAACTCAAGACAACTAGCTGAAGCTATTAAATCTGGAACTAATATAGTTGTTACTACTATCCATAAGTTCTCATATATTCTAGATGAAATCGGAGATATTGAAAACCGTAACTATGCTATTATTGTTGATGAGGCTCACTCATCACAAACTGGCTCTCATGCAAGACACATGCGTGAAGGTTTAACTAATGCTGAAGCAGACATTGATGTTTTAGATGAAGCTAGTGATGAATTTGATGAAGAATTATTAAAACAAATGGAGAAACGTAGAAATACACCAAACTTATCTTTCTTTGCATTTACTGCAACTCCAAAAGCAAAAACATTAGAAATGTTTGGATACAAAGACCCAAGCTTTGGAGATTTCAGGCCACATCATTTATACAGTATGAAACAAGCAATAGAAGAAGGTTTTATCCTTGATGTTCTTGAAAACTATTTAACTTATCCTACTTATTTCAAACTAGTTAAAACTGCAAGTGATGATCCAGAATTTAGTGAAGATAAAGCTAAAAAAGTATTGCGAAGATTTGTTGAACTGCATCCACATGCAATAGCCCAAAAAACATCCATAATTCTTGATCACTTCATGAATTCAACTAGACACAAAATCAAAGACCATGCAAAAGCTATGCTTGTTACTAGTGGAAGAAAAGAAGCAGTATTATACAAACTTGAATTTGACAGACAAATTAAAAGCAAACACCTACCAATTAAAACACTAGCAGCATTTACAGGAACAATAAAACAAGATACTGTTGAATATACAGAAGCTAATATTAATGATATGGGAAATAAATCAATTAAAGAGACTTTCAAAGGTGATGATTATAAGATACTTATTGTAGCTAATAAATTCCAAACTGGATTTGATGAACCATTACTTCAAACAATGTATGTTGATAAAATGTTAAATGGAGTAGCTGCAGTACAGACATTGTCCCGTTTAAATCGTATAGCTCCACATAAGAATGATACATTAGTTATTGATTTTGTAAATGACACAAGTGTTATTCAAAAAGCATTTGAACCGTATTATGGTGAGACAACCTTAGAAGAAGAAACAGACTATCATAAACTATATGAGTTACAAGAAAACATTTACGATTTCTATATATTTGATGAATCAGAAGTTGAAAACTTCTTTAAAGAATATTCTAAAGGAGTTCTTCAAGCAAAACTACATAATTTACTTTCTGAAATCATAAAAAGATTCAGAGGACGTGACAAAGAAGACCAAGTTGAATTTAAGAAAAAAATTAGAAGATATCAAAGCATATATTCCTTCATGGCACAATTGTTACCATTTAGTGATTTAAGTTTAGAAAAACTCTATATTTATCTTAAATTCTTATCTAAAGTATTACCAACTATAAATAATCCTTTACCATTTAATGTTTTAGAGGATGTAGACATGAGTTCATATAAAATTGATACTCGTGACGAAGGAAGTTCAATAATACTTGGTGAAGGAGAAGGTACTCTTAAACCATTATCTCCAACTGATTCTGGTTACAAACCTGAAGAACAAACAAGATTATCTCAGATTTTAAAATCTCTTAATGAACAATTCGGAACAAATTTCACTGAAGAAGATACTTTATTCGTATCACAAATGACTATTAATATGTTAGCTAATGATGATTTAATGAATAAGGTACATAACAATCCAAAAGAAAATGTAGCAGCTATTTTTGATAAATTTTTCATGGAAGAGTTAGTTAATATTTATCAAAACAATGAAAGCTTCTATAATAAAATTAATAAAAATGAAGGATTAAAAGAAAGATTAAGGCAAGATTTATTAGATTTAGTATATAAAGAAGAAGGTGAATGTATATAAGTGAAATAGAAAATAGAATGGGGTAAATTCATATATGGTGGATAAAAATCGATTTTACACCTTGAATGATGATGTTTATTTTATAAATTGAAAATTTTTAGATATCTTTATTTTTTTATTGTGGTGTTTTTTAAGTGATAATTTAAAGAATAAAAAAATAAAAAACAATATGGTGAAATAATTGTTTTTTATTATAATTCTAATCCAATAGCATCATAGACATTGTCTAAGTCTTGGATTTTTTTAATTACTTCTTTTGGAATTTCTTTATCAAGAGTTAAGATCATTATAGCTCTTCCGCCTTTTTCATCTCTTCCCACTTGCATAATTCCAATGTTTATTCCGTATTCTCCTAATGCGGTGCCAATTTTACCGATACTTCCAGGTACGTCTTCATATTTAGCTATGAACATGTGGCCTTCAGGTTTTACATCTACCCAGTAATCATTTACTTTTAAGATTTTAGGATCGTGTAAGGTAGTTCCTTCTGCAGAGAATTCATCATCTTCACTTTTTGCAGTTACTTTAATTAAGGAATCATATCCTTTTGAATTTTCAGTTTTGCCTTCAGTTACGATAATTCCTCTGTTTTTAGCTACAATGGAAGCGTTTACTGCAGTAACTGGAGAGCTTAAAAATGGATTTACTGCTCCTTGAAGTACAGTTCTGGTTAACATTTCAAGATTATCGATTTTGGATAATTCTCCAGAGTAGATAACTTCTATTTCTTTGATTTTTCCGTTTACTGCTTGTGAGATGAAGCTACCTAATTTTTCACATAATTCTAAGTATGGAGTTACTTCCTGATAGGTGTTTCTGTCGATACGTGGGAGGTTTAATACATTTTGAGGTGTTCCTCCATTAATCAAATCGATAATTTCATCTGCTACAATAATTGCAGCATCTCTTTGTGCTTCTTTAGTTGAAGCTGCAATGTGTGGAGTTAATACGATATTATCAAGTTCGAATAATTTGCAGTCTTTTGCTGGTGGTTCTTCTTCGTATACATCTAAAGCAGCTCCGCCAATTTTATCATTGGATAATGCTTCGTATAATGCATCTTCATCTATGATTCCACCACGTGCACAGTTTGCAATAAATGCTGTGTCTTTCATTATTTCAAACTCTTTTGTAGAAATTAAGTGTTTGGTTTCTGGAGTAAGAGGTACGTGGATTGTAATGAAATCAGCTTTTTTAAGCACAGTTTCCAAATCAGTTAATTCCACTCCCATTTGAGCAGCTACTTCTTCAGGCAAGTATGGGTCGTATGCTACAGCATCCATTTCAAATGCTTTACATCTGTTTACAACCTGTGAACCGATTCTACCCATTCCGATTACACCGAGGGTTTTGTTTCTAAGTTCAACACCCATGAATTTTTTCTTTTCCCATTTGCCTTCTTTTACAGATTTATCTGCAATTGCTGATTTGCGGGCAAGACTGAGTAATAATCCCATAGTGTGTTCTGCTACAGTAATTGAGGTTGATTCTGGAGAGTTAACTACCATAATACCTTTTTCAGTAGCGGCATTTAAATCAATATTGTCTACTCCAACACCGGCTCTTGCGATTATTTTAAGATTGTCTGCTTTGTCAATAACTTCTTTAGTAAGTTTTGTCCTACTTCTTACGATAATACCTTCATATTCATGAATTGTATTTGCTAATTCTTCAGGAGTAATTGTAGTATCTACAACGACTTCTGCAGCCTCCTTCAAATTTTCAATACCTTTTTCATTAATTGCATCTGCAACAAGTACTTTCATTATTTCACCATTTTGATTTGATTTTATTTATTGGAAAAATTTATTAAATTTATAAATTAATAAAATAAATACTGATTAAAATTTTATATTTCTTAATATTTAAAATTTTAATTATTTTGCCTATATTTATGAGGTTTTTATTATGGTATCTGTAAATGAGTTTCCAATAGCAACTGCAAATGAAATACCTGGTTTTAAAATTGTTGAAACAAAAGGTTTTGTATATGGTTTAACTGTTAGAAGTAGAGGTGTAGGAGGGCAGGTATCTGCTGGTTTACGCTCTTTAGTAGGTGGGGAAATTAAGGAATATGTTTCTATGATGGAAGATTCCAGAGAGGAAGCATTGGAAAGATTAATTGAGCATGCTAAACAATTAGGTGGAAATGCTATTGTGGCAGTGCGTTTTGATTCTAATGATATTTCCAATGTTATGCAGGAGATTCTTGCTTATGGGACTGCTGTTGTAGCTGTAAAAGAAGAATAATTGGGTTGTGATTTTATTTTTCAAGATGATTTTGAATTTAAAAACAAATCAGTTCCCAGAATAATCTTAGGTAATGCTCCTTTTATAGCTGAACCTTATTTTGGCCACAGATCCAGATTGTATGATTTGGATTTGCATAGAAATCCTGATGCAATAGCAGATATTATTGTTGAGTCTTATAATAATGGAGTTAGAGCTATTAATTTAGTTAATGATGATGCATTAATTAAAGGATTTGACATAGCTTTAGATGAAGGCTGTAACATGGATGTTGTAGCTACTGTTGGCAAATCTGATGTGGATTATATGAATCCCAATTATGATGTAGCTAAAGAAGTGGATTGGGAAGATGATATTGAATTATTCAAGAATTATAATTGTCCTTTAATGCTTGTTGATGAGTTTATTGTTGACGGCTATGACTGGAATCTGACTTCAAATATTTTATCTCAGATTAATGATACCTCTGCAGCATCCGGGTTAATAACTGCATTTCCAAATAAAACTACAGATCTGCTTATAAATCATTCAATTTTGGATTTATTTGATTATTATATGATTCCTATAAATAAACTGGCTTATATGATGGATATTCCTTCATTTTTACCAAAAGAAAGACTGGAATTCAAAGCTAAAATTGAAAAATTGGATAAAAAAATAATAGCTGCCCGTATTTTGGCAGCAGGAATTTTAAAGCCTGCTGAAGCATTTGATTTTTTAAATAATTTGGATTATGTTGATTTGATGACTTTTGGTGTAGCCAGTAAAAAAGAAGTTGTGGAAGATGTTGAAATATTGAAAAATATTTAATCTTCCTTAAAATCTATTATTTCGTAATTTTCAAATGGAACCAGATTTTTTTGTTTAATTTCAAGATTTAAACTTTCTAAACCTTGTTCTAATTCTTTAATATTTTTATTTGATGGTTTTTTGCCTGTAATTTGCAAATATTGTCTCGGATTAATTTCACAGAATTCGCACTCAAAGTTGCAGCATCTGTCTTTTTCCTCGCAGCCGTATCCTTCAAGTTCTTCTTTTGTCCCGATTACAATATCTTCAAGAATCCTTGAAACTCTGGAATCTGCTGCAAACATAGCTATTTTTTGAGAATATCCGCAAATTCCGATAGCTTTCTGTCCTCTAAAGTTACAAATCCATTTAATCGGATAATCTTTTATTCCTTCAATTTTTAAATTTTCTACCATATTATCACAAGTTGTCTTTTCTTTCTCTAATAATTTTCAATAATTCAGAAGGATTTTCAAATTCTTTTAATTCCCAGGATTTAATAACAGGAATGGTTCCAAGTGAATCTTTTATTTTATCGTTGTTTATTATAAAAACAGGTTCTGAAGATGTAATCATTGATAAATCTTTTAATGGGATAGCCATTCTTTTTAAGGTTTTTTCACTCCTGTTTTTCTCAACATTTGTTAATAATGATGATTTGTCTTTTGAGCTTTTCATTTTTGCTACAGCATCAAAAGGACTTTTATTTGTAGATAAAATACCATATCCGAGTTTGGATAATTCATCTGCTCCTTCAACATTACTGTATTCAATGTCTTCATTTATAGTTGGTTTTAATAAATCAATATCCAGGGTTACTTTTGTATTTAGTATTTCTTCAAGAATCATAGCTGTTTCTGTATTGGCTCTGACAATTTCATTTTCATATTTATACATTGTTGCTCTTGATACATGAGCCAAATCAGCCAAATCTTTTAATGATAATGAATATTCTTCTCTGTATTGCTTTATAACATTACCGTCAACTTTAACAAAGTATCCTCCTCTGTCTGCAAGGATTTCAGGATATTCCTTGTAAAGTATCATATTTTTTAAGGTTTCAAAACTTATAGCAGGAATATCATATCTTTCATAGATTACTCCTTCTTCCAGAATGCCGTTTCTTGATTTTTCACCAATTATAATCGGGGAAGCAAGGAATATATTAGCTAATTGTTTCATTTCATGAGCATTGGCTTCATTAATACTATCTATATTTAAAAAAGTTTTTAAAAGTAAAATTAATAAGTTTTTACGTGCTACAAGGTCAAATGATCCTTGATCGTAAATGTTAGATGTTTTATAACCTTCAGAGGTTAATAAATTATCTATTTCTTGTAACATTTTACTTCGATTTAACATAATTTAATCCCTCTATGTAAATATATGTTTATATTATAGTTTTTTATAATATTAATAATAGGTGATTTTAATTAAATATTTGCATATTGGGATTGATGATACTGACTCTCCAGACGGTATGTGTACTACTTATTTGGCCTGCCATATTATTGATAAATTAAAGGAAGTAGGTATTGAAATTGTTGGTTATCCTCGTTTAATTAGATTAAATCCATTTGCAAGATTCAAAACACGGGGAAACGGTGGTGTTGCTTTTAAAATATTAAATAATGATAAAGTTGATTTAGCTAAGAAAATAGTTTTAGATGAAGTGGAAAAATTAGCTATGTTTGACTGTGATAATACAAATCCTGGTGTTGTATTTTATGATGGTGAAATAACTGAAGAAATGGCTGATTATTCATTTAAAGCTATTTATTCATTTATTACAATTAGGGAAGCTGAAGAATTTGGAAATTCTATTGGCTGTGAACTTCATAAATTTAAAAAAGGAAGAGGAATTATCGGATCCATTGCAGCTATTGGACTGCCTTTGGAGGATTTCACTTATGAACTGTTGGCGTATAGGGTACCTGAAAATTATGGTACTAAAAGACACATTGATTATGATTCCGTTTATTTGATGGATAGGGAAACTTATCCTGAAACTTTTGAAAATGTTGATTATAGTGAAGATTATATAGCTATAGAACCTAAAACTCCATGTCCTGTTTTGTATGGTATCAGATCAAACACTGTTGAGGCTCTTGAGAGAGCTAAAAAAATAGTTCTGGTTGAAGAACCTGTGGAAAATTATTGCATTTTCAAGACTAATCAACACACTGATATGCACATTCAAAAAACGGATGATATAGCTAGTATGAAACAGTTTGGATGCTATGAAGTTGTGGGAACTGTAAAAAACAAACCAACAATTATTGATGGTGGCCATATGTTTTTTTACATCTTTGATGATTCTGGTGAGATTGAATGTGGAGCATATGAACCAACAAAAAATTTTAGAAAACTTGTATCTGATTTAAGACCTGGAGATATTATTAAACTCTTCGGTGGAATTGGAGAACAAAATACATTTAATATTGAAAAGTTTCAAGTTGTTAAATTAAATGATGTTGAATATAAAAACCCTATTTGTGAATGTGGAAAAAGAATGACTTCTGCTGGAAAAAATAAGGGATTTAAATGTAAAAAATGCGGAAATAAAATTAATGATAATAAAAAAGTTCCTATTAAAATTTTCAGAAAATTAAAAAATGGTCAGTTTTATGAAACACCAGTTTCTGCTAGGCGTCATTTGTCAAAACCTATTTGTAGGATGGATTTATAGAAATTAACCATCATATATTTTTATTTTTTATTTTTATCAGCTCTGATTCTTTATTTAATCGTTCTTATTTTGTGAATTTTATTTTAATTTTTAAGGGTTTTTGTTCCTATTAAAGGAATTTTTGAGCTTGGAATAGTATTAATTTATATAATAGGTCGAATTATGTATTAAGTAATAGGTATTTTAATATAATATTTATAAAATTAGGTTGGAGTGGGCACAGATTAGCGATAAAAACGAAAAAGTTAAGGGAACTGAGCACATATATCGTGATAAGACTGATAAAACTATTTTAAAGAAAGCACCATGGAAAGATTATAGATTACATATTACTGTGCTTTTTTTGGTTATTATTTCCGAATTTATAGGACCTGTTGAATTCAATCTTACAAAAGACATTTGTGTTGTAATTATGCCGTTGTTATATGCAATGGTTATTGGTTTGGCTTTGTTCTTATTAAAACCAGTTAAATGGATTACTAAAAAACAATCTAAAATTGCAGAAAGTGCAATGCTGTTATTTATAGGGCCGTTGCTTGCAAAATTAGCAGTAGCTAGTGGTCAGTCATTCCATATTTTACTTGATGTTGGTCCTGCTTTAGTTTTACAGGAGTTTGGTAATTTGGGAACTGTATTTTTAGCACTTCCTGTGGCATTGCTTTTAGGATTTAAAAAAGAAACTATTGGTATGACTAATTCTATTGGTCGTGAAACCAATGTGGCAGTTGTTATTGATAAATTTGGATTTGATTCTGCAGAAACTAGGGGAGTTTTAACAGTATTTATTATTGGAACTGTTATTGGAACGTTATACATCAGTTTTCTGTCATGTTTATGTGTATCAGTTTTACCACTTCATCCATATGCATTTGCAATGGCAACAGGGGTAGGCAGTGCAAGTATGAATGCAGCCGCATTAGCTCCATTGTTAAATGCTTTCCCGGCAAGTATGAGTACAAATATTCAGGCATTTGCAGGATTCAGTAATTTAATTTCCTTCTGTGTTGGAATTTATTTCTGTATATTTTTAGCTATTCCATTAGCTCAAAAATTATATGCTTGGCTTGAACCTAAAATTGGAAGAGAAACTTCTGTTTCTCATTTAGAGGAGGAAAAATAATGGTTGATGTAATTGACGGTTCAGAAACAGTTTCAACACATGGTATAATTAATTGGATTTTATTATTGGTTATATTTTCAGTTATCACAGTTGTCGGAAATTGGATAGGTTATAAACATCCGATATCTGATTCCCTTATTGGAATGTTGATTTTATCTATTATAACTTTGGCCGGTTTATTGCTTGAGAGATATTTGCCATTTAATGTCTCTTCAATTATTTACATAAGTCTTATTGGTATTGCAGTTTCCATACCTATGGTACCGACTTCTCCATTTGTAGTTAAATATGTGGGACAAGTAGAGTTATTGTCTATTGTAACCGTGTTTTTGGCATATGTTGGTATTGGTATTGGTAAAAACTGGGATCAGTTCAAGGCTATGGGTTGGAGAGGTATGATAGTAACTATTTGTATCATTACTGGAACTTACCTTGGATCTGCATTAATTGCACACATAGTTTTAGTTCTAAGCGGTACACCTTGGTGTTAATTTTTAACACCATTTAAGTTAACTATTTAAGACTATTTTTACAATTTAATTATTAAGGTGTTTTATGTTTTTACAAAATATTTCCAAATTTATTTCAAACTATCGTTATGAACAGGCATCAAAAGAAACCCTTAATGTGGTAAAAGCAGCATTTATTGATTTTTTTGGAGTCACATATAGGGGAGTAAATGAAGAATCTTCTAGAATAGCTTTCAATACGATTAGTGAACTATTTTTTGGAAATATGGAGTTTGAGCTGGAATCTTCTGTTATTGGTATGCCCAATTTTAAAACAAATCTGCTGAATGCAGGTTTTTTAAATGGTATTTCAGCTCATGTTTTGGAATTGGATGATGGTCATAGAGGCGCACAAATTCATTTGGGTGCAGTTATTTTCCCAACTGCCTTGGCTATTAGTGAAGCTTATGATTTGGACGGCAAATCTTTTTTAGAAGCGGTTATTGCAGGTTATGAAGTCGGAATAATGCTGGGCCAAATTGTCAATCCTCAACATAGAAACAATGGATTTCATACAACAGGAACTGTCGGAACATTTGTTGCAGGTGCTGTTGCTTCTAAATTGCTTAATCTTGATGAAAACCAAACATTAAATGCTTTAGGTTTGTGTGGAACTCAGGCTGCAGGTCTTTTAGAGTCTGACCATAATGGGAGTATGGGCAAAGTTCTTCATGTTGGAAAAGCTGTTTATAATGGATTAATATCTGCATTTTTGGCTTTAAACGGATTCACTGGTGCCGGAACAATTTTTGATGGGGATGAAGGCTTTTTAAAAACAATGGTTTTGTCAGATAGTGATTTTTCTTTAGATGTTGCTCTAAAAAATATGGGTAAAGTTAGGGTCAGGGACATTTACTTTAAAAAATATCCGTTTTGCAGACATTTGCACTCTTCAATAGATACTGTTTTAAAACTAAAGGCAAGTATAGGTGAAGAGTATGAGCATATTGGAAATGTGATTATCAAAACATATGATGTAGCTGCTAAACATGATAATTATAATCCGAAAAATGTCGAAGAATTAAAACAGAGTTTGCCTTATGCAGTGGCCATTATGCTTGTTTGTGGTGAAATTGATTTGGATGATTTAAATCAGTTAATTGAATTTGGCCTGCTTGATAGCTATTCAACAGTTGATAAAGTTAACAGTATTAAGAATCTGGCCAGTAAAATAATCATTGTTTCTGATAGTGGATTGGATGAGCTATATCCAAATAAAAGACCATCAAATGTTATTATTAAGTTGGATGAATCTTTCAGAGGGGGAATTTTCCAAAATATTACATTATTGCCAAAAGGTGATTTTGAAAATCCATATCAATTAAAAGATTTAATTGACAAATTCAAAAGTTTGAATCCTGATTTTGATTTAAATAAATTGCTTGTTGTTGATAATATTGAAGATTATTCTATAAAACAACTTATGGAAACATTAAATGAGTAGATACTATGAAAAAAACTGAAGAATTCTTGGAACAGCTTGGAATTAAAAGGGCTTATAGCGATTTTGAATCATTTAAACGTTTTAATGATGGAGGACAGTATCGTTTTGAGGTTCCAGGAATACAATCTCCAAAAATAATGGATACCTTACTTAAGGAAGCTTCTAAAAATGAAATAACTATTCATCGTATTACTCAAACCAAAGGAATAATGCTGCTTACTGATGAAGAAATTACAGAAATGGTTGACTTGGCTAAGAAATATGAATGTGAACTTTTTTTATCTGTAGGTCCAAGAGCTACCTATGATACCAGTGCAACTGTCCATACTAAGGAAGGAAGCAGGATAGGATATCGCTTAAGAGGATATGACAATTTAGTTTATGCAATTGAGGATGTTAAAAGAGCTGCCGATTTGGGAGTTCGTGGAATATTATTATATGATGAGGGTTTACTTTGGACTTTAAACCAGATGAGAAAAGCAGGTGAACTTCCGAAATCACTTCATTTCAAAATGTCTGCACATACTGGACATGGAAATCCCGCATCTGCAAAATTACTTGAAGAAAACGGTCTTAATTCTTTCAATCCAGTTAGAGATTTGCAAATTCCTATGATTGCAGCTATTCGTAAAGCAGTGTATATGCCTTTAGATTTGCATACTGAAAATCCGAAATCAACTGGCGGATTTATCAGACATTATGAAGTTCCGAAGATTATTAAAGTAGCTTCTCCAGTATATTTAAAAACAGGAGGTTCAGTAGCACAGTCTCATAATTGGGATACTTCTGAAAAAGAAGCTATTGCTCGTATTAAACAGGTTAAACTGGTCAAAAGAATGATTGACCAATATTATAGTGATGCAATATCTTCTCCTAAAGGATCTAATGATTTATCTATTCCTGAGTGATTATATGGATATCATAGAAGATGTTTCAAATGCAATAATTAAAGCCAGTACAAATCTCTCTGAAGATAAATTCAATGCATTAAAAAAAGCCATTTCTGTTGAAGATAATGAAAATGCTTTGTGGGCTTTAAATCAAATTTTAGAAAATTATAAAGTAGCCAGTAAGACCAAATTCCCTTTATGTGATGATACAGGAATTCCTCATGTAATCATTGAAATAGGTGAAAAAAGAGAAATCACCGGAGAGTTAATAGCTCAGATTAATGAGGGAATTGAAAGAGGATTAAATAATTTGCCTGCCCGCCCTATGGCTGTTAAAGGTAATGATGTTGAGCGAATTGAACAATCAAAAGGATTGTATAACTGTCCTGGGCAGATGAAAGCAGCATCCTTTTTAATAGATTCTTTCAGTGATGATTCAACATATAAAAGAAATATTTCTCCGGACACTTTAAACATCCATTTTATACTGGAAGGGGGAGGTCCTGAAATAAGGGCAAAGACATATAGGGTATATCATAAAAGATCAATTGAAAATGTAATTGGTACAGCTATCGGCTGGTTAAGCGAATCACTTAAAATGTTGGGATGCACTCCTTCTGTTCCTGCTGTTGGTATTGGCCGTACACATTATGAGGCATCATCATTACTGTTAAAATCAATTGTTTATGGAAATTTAGATTCCCAAAGCGATTTGGAAAATTATGTAACTCAGAAATTAAACGAAACAAATATCGGACCATTGGGTTTTGGTGGAAAAACAACAGTTTTAGGTTCATTTGTTAATGTAGGTAATCAAAGGGCAAGCGGTGTTAGAATTGTTTCAGTCAGACCTTCCTGTTTTGTAGAACCGAGAGTTGCAACATTACATTTATAATGGATTATAATTATATTTTAATTATTAAATTGAGGAAATTAAAACAATGTCGGAAAATAATTTTAAAATTAACGAGCATTCACTAAGAACAGCTATTTCTAAAGTGGAACCTGATAAAATTGTTACTAGGGGATACAATCAAAGAGATTTAATTGAAAAAATTAGATATAGTGATATGGTTTTTCTTCTTCTGAAAGGGAGATTGCCTTCAATAAAAGAGGGAAAATTATTTAATCATGTTTTAGTTTCTTTTTGTGATCACGGAGCCACTCCTCCAAGTACACAAACAGCAAGACTTGTTGCCTCTTCAGGTTCTCCGTTAAATGCTGCTGTAGCTGGTGCGCTATTGTCATTTGGACATAAACATGCAGGAGCTATTGAAAAAACCATGGAGTTATACCAGTCCAAGATTGACTCTTTAATGTTAACCGGAGATGCAGATATTGACAATAAACAGATAGCTAGTTTGGCTATTGATTTATACAATGAATATATTGTCTCTAAAAATACTAAAATTCCTGGTTTTGGACACAGATATCATAATGCTGATCCAAGAGCAGATAAATTAATGGAACTTGTTATAAAAGAAGGATGTGTTGGTCCCCATACTAAATTGGCATTGGCCATTGAAGATTTGCTTTATCAAAAGAAAAACATTCGTTTAAATGTTGACGGGGCAAATGCAGCAATTTTGTCTGATTTAGGTTTTGACCCAAAATTAGGATTGGGGGTATTTATTATTGGCCGTGTTCCGGGCATTATTGCTCATATTCATGAAGAAACTATTGATGAAGATGAATTTAGACGTTTTTGTGACATTGACGACATTGTTTATGACGGTCCTGGAAGGTAGATGATATGGATTTTGATGATGTAATTAATAAAAGGTATAGTGTAAGAGGATATTTGGACAAGGAAGTTGAAGATGAAAAACTTGAATATGTATTGAAAGCAGCTACAATAGCTCCGACAGGAGTGAATAACCAGCCTTTTAAAGTGTTTGTAATTGACACTAAAAAAAATAAAGAATCTTTGTCTGAAATTTATGGGGCTAAATGGTTTGTGGAAGCTCCTTATGTATTATGTGTTGTAGCTAATGTTGATGAAGCATGGACAAGACCTTGGGACGGAAAGAACATAGCTGATATTGATGCAACTATTGTAATGGACCATATTATTTTGGCAGCTACTAATGTTGGACTTGGAACCTGTTACATTGCAGCATTTAAAGCTGATAAGGCCAGAGAATTTTTAAATTTAAATGATAATGAAGTTCCTGTATTGTTTACTCCTTTGGGATATGGAAATGCAGAACCAAGAGACACTCCAAGAAAAGAAATTGATGAATTTGTTGAATATATTTAGATTATAATGAAATTGTTTATATTAAAAGCAGATAATTCCAAGGAAATGAATAATATTTCTGAGGAATTGGCTCAAGAGAAATTTAAAATTACTCAGCAGGAAAATCATTATATTTTAATGAAAAAGAAAAGGTATGGAAATTATGCAGCACATATGTTCTTTTTATTCATTGGATTATTCCTGTTTATGCCTATGCTTATAGCTAATGTTGTATATCTGGCATATTCTTTACTTTGGACAAGTCCGAATGTTTTAATAACAACCGAAACCAAAGCCGAATCTGGAGATGCTTTGGAATTTAATACTATTGATGAAGTATTGGAAAAAGCTAATGCCATGTTTTAAGATTAACTTATAATTTTTTCTACTTCATAATCTTCTATTTTTCTTATTATTACTGGTTCATAAGTGGCTGAAGTATCATATTCTGATTCTTCACCTATTTTAGCATCAATAAACACCTGATCAACATTAGGTTCTGACAATAACATCAGCAAATCTGATATGAAATTATCATATTCCTTTTGGGTATTTTCATCTTCAAATTTAAGCTGAGGTATTTCATTAGTCCAGATGTCTTCTCCTGGACTGAATTTTCTGTCACTAACTTTTCCGCTTTCTGTTTTTGCATCTAGGATTAATGTAAAATGTTTGTTGTTAATAGTCCATACGCTTCTGTCCATTTTCATCACCTTTATCTACTATTATATTTTATTATAATATAAATATTATAAAGTTTAAAAGAAATAATCATGATTAAAGTTAAGAATATTAAATTATTGGGAATTCTGTTAGCTGTTCTGGTAATATTTTTAGGAGTTCGTCCTTTATTTACTCAGACAATAACTAATGACAGTATAGCTAGTGCAATTATTTTAGTTTTAATTGGAATTGCTTATATTGTTATTGTTGCTAAACCGCAATGGGCTAAGGCAGTTTTCTTTTTTGAAGGAATTATTATTGGAATAAGTGGTTATACTTTACTTGCTACTCCGTATAACTATTTGTTAGGTATTATTGGCCTTGCTATTGTTGTAATAGCTGTATTGGCATATCTGCAAAAATTACCTATGAGTATTTTAAAATATTTTTATAGGTAACTCCTCTTTTTTTTAACATTTTATATGTTCATGGCACCGTTATCAGACTGTATAAAATTTTACTTTTAAAATTAAACATTGCTCAATATATGCTATATTTATTTAAAATTTTCTGAACAGATTGTAATTTTCAATGTCTTTATGTTGTTTATTGTCTTAATTTTTCGATTATTCTTTTATTTTTCCTTAAATCAGTGAATTAGGTCATGTTAAATATAAATCGTAAAAGATATATATGCTTCCCAATAAAGATTAATATACCATGGTGATTAATTATGGCAGAGATATCAGAAGCTATCGCAATGATAAAAAAAGCTGAATCTGATGCTGAACAACTTATTCTTGATTCAGAGTCCAAATCTGTGGACATGATAAATGAATCAAAAATAAATGCTGAAAATATTATAAATGAGGCAAAAAAAGCAGCAGAAGAAGAAGCTAAAAATACTGTTTTTGATGCAGAAGACAAAGCTAAAAAAGAAGCACAATCTATTGCTAAAGATGGAGAAGCTAATGTAGCTTCCTTAAAAGAAAAAGCTATGGCAAATGTAGATGATGCTGCTTCTATTATTGTCAAAAATGTTTTATAGTGTGAGATTAATGTTCAAGACAGCTAGAATGCGTAAAATTAGAATCGTTACTCTTGATGAGTACATATCCCCTACTGTTAGTGCACTCCACGAACAAGGATTAGTACAAATCAACGAGATTTCTGATAGTATTCAGCAAGATCCTGAATTAGCGGAGTTAGTAACTCCTTCAAAAGCATCTGCTTTCACTGGTAAGTTATCTTCACTTTTAATGAAAACAAGTGCTATTTCTGAACTATTAGGAAATTCTTTATCCGAAGGCCATGGGATCAAAGACACAATAAAGTCTTTTATTAGTCCAGAAATGCCTATTCAAAAAGAAGTTGGGGATTTAGATACTGAAGCTTTAATAAATAAAGCAGAAGACCTTTTGGCTCAAGTTGAAAGTGAAACAAAAGTTATTGAAGGTAAATTTTCCGCACTCGACTCTGAAACAAGTGTATTGACTTCTAATAAAAGTTTAGCTAAGCGTTTATATAATTTAGACATGGACTTGGCTCTTTTAAAAGATTCTAAGTACACTTCCATAACTGTTGGTAGGATTAATGCTGAGTCTGCTTCAGAAATTGAAAGTAACTTAAGTAAATTGACTGATGAATTAGATGTTTTTATAGTCCCTAATGATGATAAAGAAACTGCAAATATTATCGTAGTGACTTTAAAAGAATTCGGCGAAGATGTTTATTCAACACTTCGTAAATTTGACTTTGAGAGAGTTGAAGTTTCCAATGTTAAGGGAACTCCACAGCAAATTATCTCAAGTGCTGATTCTAGATTAGTAACCATAGAATCTGAACGTAATTCAGCTAAAAGTGATTTAAAAGCTATTGCTGAAAGATGGGATGACGATATTTTATCTCTTAAAGAAGAATTAGAAAATGAAAAAGAAAAGAATGAAATACTTGCTGCTTTTGTTCAAACAAAAGATACCTATATGTTAGAAGCATGGGTACCTGTTAAAGATACTGATAAAGTTGAGCAATTAGTAGAAAAAAGTTCTGATGGACATTGTACCTTTGAATTAATTGATGTTGAAGGTACTGATGATGAAGATGTACCTATTTTACAAACTAATAAAGGTTATGTAAAACCTTATGAGGTTCTTGTGGATATGTATTCTCCAGTAAGATATAATGCTATAGATCCAACATTCTTTGTAGCAGTTGTGTTCCCGTTCTTATTCGGGTACTGTTTAACTGATGCATTTTATGGTGCTATTGTAGCTATCATAGGTGTTGTTTTAGTAAGGGGTATGGGTAAACTCAATGATACAATGAAATCATTCGGTTATATTCTTACAGCATGTGGTATTTGGGCAATTATATTGGGTCTTCTAACTAATGGTTTGTTAGGAGATTTCACAGAAAGAATGTTGAATTATAAGTTGCCTACTGTTGTGCCTGCTGTTGAAGCTTTTGTACATCCAGATACTATTTTAATAATAGCAATAGCTATTGGTATAATTTATACTAATATTGGTTTTATTATTGGAGCTATCAATAATTTCAGATATGGAGAAATAAAAGAAGCTATTGGATCTCAGCTTTGCTGGTTTGTTTTAGAAGCCGGTATTATATTTTTAGTATTAGGATTTATGATGCCTGCAATAGGTATGATCGGATACGGAATTGGAGCAGTTTTAATAATTGCATGTCTTGCTATGTTAATATACGCTAATGGAGCTTATGGAGTTATGGATGTTTTCGGATTTATGGGAGATGTCTTGTCTTATGCTCGTCTTTTAGCATTATGTTTAGCTACAGGAGGTATTGCTATGACTGTAAATATCTTAACTAACTTATGTAATGATATGATTCCAGTTATTGGTATTGTTCTTGCAATTTTCATATTTATATTCGGACATATTGCAAACTTCTTGTTCCAAATTTTAGGTGCATTTATTAACTCTTTACGTCTTCATTACGTGGAGTTCTTTTCACAGTTCTATATGGAAGGTAAAAACAAGTTCCAAGCTTTCAAAGCAAACAGAACTTTTACAAAACTTAAAAATTAAAATTTTTTATTTAAATATATCAAAATTAATTATTATTCAAAGGTGAATTAAATATGGTGGATATTGCTTTAGGTACTGCTTTAGCAGCTATTGGTGCTGGAGTAGCAATTGGTTTCGCTGGATTAGGTTCCGGTTTAGGGCAAGGTATGGCAGCAGCTGGATCTGTAGGTGCAGTTGCAGAAGATAACGACATGTTTGCTAGAGGTATTATTTTCTCTGCATTGCCAGAGACTCAGGCTATTTATGGATTCTTGATTGCAATCTTATTATTAGTATTCTCTGGATTATTAGGTGGCGGAGAAGGTTTATCTACTGAAGCAGGTGTTGTAGCTATTGGTGTAGGTGCAGCTATTGGTTTCGCAGGTTTAGGTTCCGGTATGGGACAAGGTATCGCAGCATCCTCATCTGTAGGTGCTATTGTTGAAGATAATGACATGTTTGCTAGAGGTATTATTTTCTCTGCATTGCCAGAGACTCAGGCTATTTATGGATTCTTGATTGCAATCTTACTTATGGTATTCGGTGGAATATTAGGTTAAGGAGGCAATCTGTATGAGCTCAGGCACAAATAAAATTGTTGAAAGCATTAAGTCTGAAGCCCAGGAGAAAGCTGATAAAATTATTCAAGATGCACAAGCAGAAATAGCAACTATTAATAGTGATGCTGAAAAAACTGCTGAAGCAGAAAAGAATAAAATTTTAGATAATGGTAAAAAACAATCTGATATGAAATATCAGCAAATTATTTCCGAAGCTAAGATGAATGCTCGTAGAGCAGAATTAGGAGCTAAAGAAGAAGTCATTGAAGCAGCTTTTGCTAAAGCTACTGAAGATTTAAAAGCTAAAGCTTCTAGTGATGATGCAGAATATTCAGAATCCTTAATAAAAATGATTGAAGAAGCTACTGAAGAACTTGGTGGTGGAGATTTAATCGTTCAAGTTAAAGAATCTGATGTTGCGAAAGTTGAAGGTCATTTGAAAAAATTATCTGCAGACCTTGCAACTAAAACTGGTGTAAGCACAACCTTAGTATTAGGTGAACCTATTGATGCTATTGGTGGAGCTATACTCAAAACTAGAAATGGTGACATTGAAGTAAATAACACTATCGAATCTAGACTAGATAGATTTAAAGGATTATTACGTAGTGAAGTTGCTAATGTTTTATTTAAAAATTAGGAGGATAAATTATGGCTGATGAAATTGCAACACTTATTAGTTCAGCAGGTCTTACAAATGAAACTTTCTTAGTTTTATGCGTAATTGCTGTTATCGTTATAGGTGCAATAGTCGTAATCATTACATCTAGACCAATTTTGGATATTTATCCATATCTTACTCCTAGTGCAAGCGTACGTGCAAGAAAAGGAAGATTATTTGATGAAAAACAATTATCTGAAATTGTTGAAACAAACAATGTTCACGAATTTGAAAATTATCTTAAAGGTGTTCCTGATTATGCTGACGTATTAGAAGAATATCCTGTTGATAAAGCATTAGATATTCAATGTGCTGATACTTATGAATTTGTAGCAAGAATTGCTCCAAAGGAAATTAGAAGTTCTTTTGTTGTAATGTCTAAAAAAACTGATATTAATAACATTAAAAGTCTTTTAACTGCTAAAGAAGTTGGCCTTACTGAAGAAGAAACTGAAGATTTATTAATTCCACGTGGAGTTTTATATGAAGATTTACGTTCTTTAATTGATGCTGACGGAGTAACTGATGTAGTTACAAGTTTAGACGGCACAGAATATGCTGCTGTATTAGAAGATGCTCTTCCAAAATACGAAAATAGTGGTATGGTTCTTGCATTAGAATCTGCTTTAGATAAATATTATTTAGAAAGTTTATTACGTTCTTCCAATGTTCCTGCTGATGAAAATAAACAAATTTTATTCTCATATGTTGGAACTCAAGTAGATATAGCTAATCTTAAATTGATTATAAGGGCAAAAAAAGACAATTTGTCTTATGATGATATTGCTCCTTATATATTAGAAGACGGTTACCAATTACGTGAATGGAAACTTAAAGATTTAATGGAATCTCCTGATGTTACAAATGTAATATCCGGTTTAGAAGGCACAAAATACTCTGATGTATTAACTGATGCTATGGCTAAATATAATGAAAATGCTTCCATTGCAGTATTTGAAAAAGCTTTAGATGCTTACTTGTCAAAAAGTGCAAAATCTTTATCTATGAAAAAACCATTAGGAATTGGTCCAATTATTGGTTATGTAAGTCAAAAAGAAACTGAAATTAAAAATTTAAAAATTATTGCAAGAGCAAAAAGAGAAGCTGGATTCCCTAACTCTAAAATTATGGAGATGTTAATATGAGTTCTGTAGCAATTATTGGAGATATTGATGTTGTATCAGGTTTTAGACTTGGTGGAGTTAAAAGAGCAGAAGTAGCTAATTCTGCTGAAGAAGCTGTCGCAGCTTTTGATAAAATTTTAGATGAAGAAATTTCAATTATAATTATTACTCAAGTATTAGCTAACGAAATTAGAAATCATATTAATAGGAAAATTGGTTCTAGTGTATTACCAATGATAATTGAGATACCTGATAAAGACGGGTCCTCTGAAGGATCATCTGATCAAATGGCAGATCTCATCAAAAGAGTTATTGGGGTAGAGATGGTTAAATGATTATCGAAGGAAAAATTATTAAAATTGCTGGGCCTGTTATTATCGCGGATGGTATGAGAGGAGCTCAGATGTATGAAATGGTTAGAGTAGGTGAACAAAAGCTCATTGGGGAAATTATTGAGCTTGAAGGTGACACCGCTACCATTCAAGTATATGAAGAAACAGCTGGTATTCAACCAGGTGAAGTAGTTGAAAGTACTGGAGGTCCATTGTCTGTAGAACTTGGTCCTGGTGTAATGGGTTCCATTTTTGATGGTATTCAAAGGCCTTTAGAACTCATCAGAGAAGAATCTGGTGATTTCATTGCTAGGGGAGTAGATGCAGAATCTATCAGTAAAGAGAAAAAATGGACATTCAAACCAGTAGCTAAAGTTGGAGACAAAGTTAAAGGTGGAGATGTTCTTGGTGAAGTACAAGAAACTTCTGCAGTTTTACAAAAAATATTAGTTCCTCCAATGATTGAAGGTGAATTAACAAGCATTGCTTCTGAAGGTGAATACACAGTATTAGAAGACATTGCTGAAGTTGCAACTGATAAAGGTGACGAAAAAATCCAAATGCTTCAAAAATGGCCTGTAAGGAAAGGACGTCCATATGTAGATAAATTGGACCCTGATGTACCTCTTGTAACTGGTCAAAGAGCACAAGATACTTTCTTTTCAGTAGCTAAAGGTGGAGCAGCAGCTATTCCAGGTCCTTTCGGATCAGGTAAAACTGTTACCCAACAGCAATTAGCTAAATGGGCAGATGCAGATATTGTTATTTATATTGGATGTGGAGAACGTGGTAACGAAATGACTGAAGTACTTACTGAATTCCCATACCTTGATGACCCTAAAACTGGAAACCCATTAATGGACAGAACTGTTCTTATTGCAAACACTTCAAACATGCCGGTAGCAGCTCGTGAAGCATGTGTATACACAGGTATTACTATTGCTGAATATTACCGTGACCAAGGTTACGATGTAGCACTTATGGCTGATTCAACCTCAAGATGGGCTGAAGCTATGAGGGAGATTTCCGGAAGACTTGAAGAAATGCCTGGGGAAGAAGGTTACCCTGCATACTTAGCATCCAGACTTGCTCAATTCTATGAAAGAGCAGGAAGAGTAAACACTATTGGTACTACTTCTGATGTAGCTTCCATTACTGTTGTTGGTGCTGTATCACCTCCTGGTGGGGACTTATCTGAACCTGTTACTCAGAACACTTTACGTATCTGTAAAGTATTTTGGGCTTTAGATGCATCTCTTGCAGATAAACGTCACTTCCCTTCAATTGACTGGTTACAAAGTTATTCTTTATATGTAGACAGTATTGAAGGCTGGTGGGCTGAAAATGTAGCTGCTGATTGGAGAGAAACTCGTGATCAAGCTATGATTTTATTACAAAAAGAATCAGAACTTCAAGAAATTGTACAATTAGTTGGTCCTGATGCATTACCTGAAGCTGACCAAGCTACTTTAGAAACTACTCGTATGTTAAGAGAAGATTTCTTACAACAAAATGCATTTGATGACATTGATACATATTGTCCACCTGTCAAACAATACAATATGTTAAAAACTATTTTATTATTCCATAAAGAAGCTCTTGCAGCTGTTGGCAGGGGAGTTCCTATTCAAAACATAGTAGCATTACCTGTTAAAGAAGAAATTGGTAAAATGAAATACATTCCACAAGACGAATTTGCAGCTAAATGTGAAGAAATTCAAGCAGCTATTACTAAACAATGCAGTGAGGCTTAAATATGAACACAAATATTAAAACAAGAGAATATACTACAATCTCCGAAGTCTCCGGTCCTTTAATGGTTGTTGAAGGTGTAGAAGGCGTAGGTTACAACGAAATTGTAGATATCGAAACACCTAATGGTGAAAAAAGAAGTGGACAAGTTCTTGAAGTAACTGACGATGTTGCAGTTATTCAAGTGTTCGAAGGAACAACTGACTTAAACACTAAAAATACTAAAGCTAGATTCACCGGTCAAACTGCTAAAATTGGTGTATCTAGAGATATGATGGGTCGTATGTTCAATGGTATCGGTAAACCTATTGACGGCGGACCAGAAATAATTCCTGATGAAGAATTAGATATTAATGGAAGTCCAATGAACCCAGCTTCTCGTGAATTCCCTGAAGAATTTATTCAAACTGGTATCTCTACCATTGACGGTATGAACACTTTAGTAAGAGGTCAAAAACTTCCTATTTTCTCAGGTTCTGGTTTACCTCACAACGAATTAGCCGCTCAAATCGCAAGACAAGCTAAAGTGCTTGGGGACGATGCAGAGTTTGCAGTAATATTCGCTGCTATGGGTATTACTCACGAAGAAGCTAACTTCTTTATGAGAGATTTCGAACGTACTGGAGCTCTTGAAAAAGTAACTGTATTCATGAACTTAGCTGATGACCCAGCTATTGAAAGAATCTTAACTCCTAAAATGGCTTTAACTACTGCAGAATATTTCGCATTTACTTTAGGTATGCAAGTATTGGTAATTTTAACTGATATGACCAACTACTGTGAAGCATTAAGGGAAATTTCCGCAGCTAGGGATGAAGTACCTGGAAGAAGAGGATATCCTGGATACATGTATACTGATTTAGCTAACATATATGAAAGAGCAGGACGTATTGATGGTAAAGAAGGTTCTATTACTCAAATGCCTATCTTAGTTATGCCTCAAGACGATATTACTCACCCAATTCCAGATTTAACTGGTTATATTACTGAAGGACAAATTGTATTAAGCAGAGAACTCAACAGGAAAGGTATTTATCCTCCTGTAGATGTACTTCCATCACTTTCTCGTTTGATGAGTGGTGGTATCGGCGGAGACAAAACCCGTGATGATCACAGTGGTGTATCTGACCAACTTTACTCTGCATATGCAGGTGGTCGTGAATTAAGAGACTTAGTTGCTGTTGTAGGGGAAGAAGCTCTTACCGAAAGGGATCAAAAATTCTTAGAATTTGCTGAAGAATTCGAAGGTAAATTCATTACTCAAAGTAAAGACGAAGATAGGTCTATCATTGAAACCTTAGATCTTGGTTGGGACTTACTTAAAATCTTACCTAAATCTGAACTTAAACGTGTTAAAGAAGAATTTATTGAACAATACCTTCCAAAAGAATAAGCTCATTCATATAACGGGTGATTAAATGGCACAAGATATTATAGATGGAATAAATCCAACAAGGATGGAATTATTATCTCTTAAAAATAGAACTAAACTCGCTGTAAAAGGGCATGGTTTACTCAAAGAGAAAAGGGATGCTTTAATCAAAGAGTTTTTTGATATTTTGGATCGTGTCAAAGGTGTTCGTGAAGCTGCTGAAAGAAGCTTAAAAGAAGCTAATGAAGCTTTACTTGAAGCTCAAATAGCTATGGGTGACTTAGCTGTTAGGAAAGCATCTTTATCAGTTAAAGAATCTATCGATGTAGATATTAAATCTAGAAGTGTTATGGGTGTATCAGTTCCTGTAACCAATGTTAAAATGGAAGAAAGATCCATTATTGACAGAGGTTACAGCTTTTCTGACACCACTATACAATTAGATGAAGCTGCTAAGAAATTTGAGGAATCTATTAAATTCTTAATTGAACTTGGTGAAGTGGAAAAAACTATTTTCTTACTTGCTGAAGAAATTGAGGCTACTAAACGTAGGGTAAATGCGTTAGAGCATATTATGATTCCAAGATTCGAAAACACTGAAAAATATATTGATATGAGACTCCAGGAAATGGAAAGGGAAAACTTTGTTAGATTGAAAATGATCAGGTCCACTATCGAGAAGAAAGATAATGAGGCTAAAGAAGCAGCTATTGAAGAAGAAGCTGCTGAAGTAGAAGCTTAAGTTTTACTTAACTTCTTCATTTTCTATCTATTTTTATTATTTATTTTAAATTTTAAACTTTGTTAGGCTTTATTTATTTAAAAAAAGTTATTTTTATTAGTTATTGTAAAAATTTTTAATTACTGGAAAATTCTAGAAAGAGGTGTATTTATGCAACGTAACCCTATAGACCAATTTTTAAAGGACCCTGACAATAAGGCGAAATTATTTATCTGGTTAACTAGATCTATGATAATAGTAACGTTTATGATAACTATAGGTACAATTATATTTATTTTATACTTATTGGGATTTATTAGCTAGCTTATTTACAGTTTGGCTAGATAATTCTACTTTTTCATATAACTTATCAAAATCTTTATCTTTATCTATGATTGTAAGTAACGGCTCATCTTTTTGTGTAATTGATCCGAGATGAGGCATATCATAAAGGTTGTTTAAATCTATTTTTTCATACTTTACTGTTTTGGGGGAGTATATTATTTTTTTATAGCTGTAATATTTCGCTTTGTCAATAGCTATTATTTCATTTTGACAGGCTTTGATATGTGCTTCAAGCATATTGATTCCTAAAGCTTGCTGGACACATTCAAATGTTCCCTGAATTCTGGGATTTATTTCAATTACATATAATCCGTTTTTATTTAAAATAAAATCTACACCATTTGATCCGATTAATTCAAATTTTCGGATTAGTTTTTCAGAAGTATCTGCCATTTCTCTGTTTATTGCATCAGTATTTTTTACAGGTGCCAATATTGATTTTTCGGTTAGGGGAAGGATATTTCCAACATATTTGAACTGGCTGTTTTTTTCAAAGTCATGCTGGGTTAGCAGTCTTGAATTTACAATGTTTTCAGCTTCATTTTCACTGGCCAATACTGAAGAACTTAAATTTATACCTTCAATATATTCCTGAACAATCAGTTTTTCATCACAGTTTAATTGAAGTTGTGATTGATTATTTAATAAGTTTGTGTTATATCCTCCTGATCCTTTAAGTGGTTTTGCAATATATTGAACTTCAGGATTATTTTTTTGAATTTCAACAGCTTCATCTACATCATTCACATAAAAAGTTTCAGGAGTTAAAAATTCGTTTTGGATTTCTTTATAAAATCGGTATTTGTCTTCAACTTTGCTGATGTCTTTATTTCCCAGAATCTTTTTTTGATGTTTTTTTTCAAAATCATTTGGTGAAATTCCTGAAATCGGAATAATATAATCTACCTCATCAAGATAGTCTTTGGAAACATTTAAAATATTTTCGCTGCTGAATTTATCTTCAAAAACACCGCAGTCAGGATTAATACTTTCATCCAATATTATTTTCTGGTTTTCAATTGACGGAACATCGGATGTTGAAAAATAGCTAGTTGAATAAATAGTATAATTTAGTTTTAGTCCGCTTTCAATCATACTTCGAGTATTTATTCCAATAAGAAGTAATTTTTCCATAAAATATCAAGCAAAAAAAGTTTTTTTTAAAAATAGTCCCGAGCGGAGTCGAACCGCCGTCTCCGGGTCCAAAGCCTAGAAGGATTACCACTACCCTACGGGACTATATTTTGTTTGTACCAGTAGTACAACATTCTATATTTATTTGATAAGTAGTATATAAATATATCGGTTTATTTTAAATTTTTATAAAATAGACATTTTTCATGCCAACAGCAGTCTTCACATATATCTTTGACACTATTTTTGCTGTTAAAAATATGTTTAGTTTCATTAAATAGCTTTAATGCATCATATTCTTTACTATTATCTATTTTGGATAGGATTTCATTATCCATCTTTATGATTTCTGCATTCTGTTTTTCATTTCCGCAAAGGTCATTTTTTAAATTTGGACAGCATCTGCAGATATCATCAGCTTTATTTGTAATGGTAATAGTTGTATTTTCAGATTTTCTCAGGTTATTTATATATGTCATATTTTTAACAAAACTGTCGTCATATCCATAACCCTGAAATCCCTGAAGACATAACAAGTGATGTCCTCTTAATTTAATTTTCATAATATCAGTAAATAAAAAAAGAAAAGGTTAAAAAACCTTATTTATTCTTTTGGTAAAAATACTTTAGAAACAGATGCTGCACCTAATATTTTTACAATATCTCCAACAATAAATGGAATGAATCCCATAATTAATAATTCAGAGATTGAAAGCATTGCACCTTGGCTCATGTAAGCCCATAAAGCTAATCCGGCAAGTCCTGGAATGTAAATTATTGCAAAGTTAGCTACTCCAATAACTGCTGCCATTTTAGTGAAGTTACGTGCATCTGCATATTTGTCAGTTATAGTACCGATAAAGTAGGATGCAAGAATAAATCCTATAAAGTATCCGCAATTGGATCCAAGAAGAACATCTATTCCACCACTCATACTAGCAAACCATGGTACGCAAGTTGCACCAAGAGCAACATATAAAATTTGACTTAAACAGCCGTATCTTTTACCGAGTATTAATCCGGAGCATAACACTGCAAATGTTTGTGCAGTTATTGGCACAGGAGTCCATGGGAGTGGAATGATAATTTGAGCCATTAAACCTGTAAAACAAGCCATTAAAAATGACATTAATATTTTAGCGACAGTGCTAGATTCGCGTATTCCTTGGAATATGTTTTTTCTAGCAGTATAATAATTATTCATATTCATAGTATTCCTCCTTGATTTTTAAATCATCATACTTTAATATGTTTATCATTTTTACTATTTAATTTTTTGTACAAGCACATTGCAAAAAAGAGTTAATTATTGGCGTCCTGACTGTAAATTTGGGTTGTGGACAAATTGCTGTGTCCAAGCAGTTGCTGAATTATCTTGATATTCACTCCCTGTTCAAATAGATGTGTTGCATAGGAATGGCGTAAAATGTGAGGTGTTATTTTCTTTTCGATGCCGCTTTCATTTCCGTATTTTTTTATCATTAGCTGAACATATCGTGGAGTTAATGGATTTCCGCTTTTGTTAACTACCAGATAATTGCTTTTCTGTGTTCTTTTTTCCAAATATTTTTGTATTAACTGTTTGGTTGATTCATCAAGTAAAATAACTCTGCTGTTGTTTTTGCCTACAATGGATAACTGTTTTCCTTCAAAATTTACATTGTCTACAGTTAAGTTTATAAGTTCAGAAACACGCAGTCCTGATGAATATAATAGGGTCACTATCAGTTTGTCCCGTAGTTTGGTAATGATGCGAAAATCACTATCTGAATTTTCATCCCATGTAATGCTGTCCAGAAGTTGTTTTACTTCTTTTTGTGTTAAAAAATTAGGTGGTGATTTAATTCTTTTTGGTGTTGTAATTGAATCTAAGAAATGAATATTGTTAAACTCAAGAAACTTCTTGACAACTACCGTAACCAGGTAAAGGTAATTTTGACTAACATTTTTCACTTGTTTTAAATAGAGTATATAGCTATTGAAGTATTTTATGAACTCTTTTTCATTATAAATAGCTATTTGATTTTTTAGATAAGTAGTAAATTTATGTATTATTGATGAATAGGTTTTGATGGTGTTTTGTGAATAGTTGTTGTTCTTTAAAGAAGTTATGTAACTTTCTTTTATTTTATTAAAATTATAAACGTCGAGAATATTTATTTTATTCCCGTTTTTGTCTATAATCTCATTTTTAAAATCATATGTTTCCATTAGGACACCTTATTAATCCATGGTTATTATTTTTAAGTTATCCGGTTTTTTAACTATGTTCATGGATCTAAATGCAACTAATCTTTTAATTCCTTTTAATGAAGCAACATCAACAAGTCTCTGACTTATGATTCCATCAAAAATAACTGTGTCTGCACTTGTTTCTATATTTTTAATTTCTTCATAAATGTTTTCAACTTCCACTTCCTGAGTCATGTTTAAAGCTTCGTCCAGTATAGCTCCACAGCCGCTGCCTTCAAATTCTTTTAACATGTCTTTCATTAATTTTGTTTCGTCATCTTCAATAGGAATTTCTTCAATTTGCACTTCTTCTTTGACTTTAGTTTCGTGTTGTTGATGTTTGTTATTTGAATGTTTGTTGTTGTGTTTGCCGTTATGTTTTTTATGGGAGTTTTTGCTGTCAGATTCACTTAATATATTGTGATTAGCTAAAAATTGTGCTGTAGGAACTTTGTCCCTTAGGGCAACCAATACTTCATCTTTTTCAAGGTCTTCAACTTCTTTACCTTTAGGAGCACGTGTAATATAGTCAACATCTCCGATTTGCAGGAGTTCTTTTAAAATAAGTTCTCCACCACGGTCTCCATCTACAAATGCAGTTGTTGTTCTTTTTTTACTTAGGTTTCCTATGGATTGTGGAACACTGACTCCTTCAACAGCTACAGTATTTTTGATGCCGTATTTAAGTAAGTTCAATACATCGCTACGACCTTCTACCACAATAATTGCATCGGAAGTGTGTATGCTTGGACCTGCTGGCAATCTGTCTTCACCATATTCTGAAATTTCATGAACACGCATTGCTTCTCTTACTTCTTCAATCATTCTCATACTTGCAGGGCTGGCACTTTCAATCATGTTTTTGTAGATTTCCTTTGCACGGTTTACAACCTGTTCTCTTTTAACTGCTCTTACATCTTCAACTTTAACTGTGTGAATTTCTGCTTCACAGGGTCCAACACGGTTAATTGTTTCAAGTGATGCTGCAAGAATGGCGGTTTCAACTCTGTCTAAGCTGGATGGAATTACAATTTCTCCTTTAGCTCTTCCACCATTGGAATGGATCATTACCTGAATCCTGCCGATTCTTCCAGTTCTTTGAAGTTCTCTTAAATCTAAATCATTACTTAATAATCCTTCTGTTTGTCCAAATACTGCACCGACTACATCTGGTTTTTCTACAATACCATTTGCATTAATTTGTGCATGAATTAAGTATTTTGTTGTAGTTAATTCTTCTCCTTTTCCCATTGTTAAGCCTCCTTTTTATTTTTATTGGCTTATTTTCTTATCTTTCTAAAAATTGGGTATTTTAAGAAATAATCTTGATAAACATATCTAATATCTTTTAGTTAAGATATCTTTTATACACTAAAAAGAGTTAAAATCTACTGAGCATATTACTAATTTCATTTATAGCCTATATAGAACATATTAGCTATTTTTCTTTATTTTTTAAGATTATATTTAGTTAGTAATATTAATTGCTCCTGTTTTGTTTTTAAATTGAATAATAATTAAATTGTAATAATGAATGTAAATAAACTCTTTAAGTATAATTGTGAGTATTTTTTTATACTTCATTAAGTATTTTGAAAATACTAATATATATAATTAGTTAGTTATGTCAAAATTTTTGAAAAATCTTTTTTAAGCGGTTCTTACATATATCTATATATTAATTAAGAGAAGTGATTTAATGTCAGTAACACCTAGTGATTTATTACACAATAAAAAAGACTTAAATAAGAAAATTGATGTGGAAGATATAGATTTAAGTGAAATATCCATTGAAGATTTGGTTTTCAATAAAAAAAACTATAAAAATTATATTAACTTGAAGTCTTTACTTGAAGGTGTTTCCACCTGCCAAATTTCCGATGCATATAACGGAATTTCAAGAAGATCAGGTGTTATCAAAGAATTGAAACCTATTAACAGATTAAGGGTTTGGGGTAGAATTACTACCTGCAAAACCAACAGTGATGATTGGGGAACTTCCGCATTAGCTATTGATGAAGCTAATGATGGAGATATATTATTTATTAAAACCAATAATTCTGACATGTCTGTATGGGGTGAATTAGCTTCAACCTGTGCTAAAGCTAATGGTGTTAAAGCTACTGTAATTTATGGGTCTGTCAGAGATTTGGATGCTCTGTATTATATGGATTATCCTATTTTTGCTTGTGATTATGCTCCAAATGCAGGAAGTGCTTTAGGATTGGGAGAAATCAATGTGGATATTTCTGTTGGGGATATGACTATTCAACCAGGTGACTTTTTCTATGGTGATGAAACTGGCGTTGTTATTATTCCTCAGTCTTTGTTTAAACAGGTCATGACTCAAACATTAGCTATTAAAGTAAAGGAATTAGGTATCATTGATGCTATTAATGGTGGTAAAACTTTGTCTCAGGCTGCTGGGTTAAAATAGTGTTTAGGACAATTAAATAGTAAAACATTTAAATAGCAAATTTTATTGATATATAAATATATCGATACATTTATATATTATCACATGCATATTAATAGTTGATACAGATTATTTTATGATTGATTTTTTATGAAAGTTTTAGGAAATAGTTTGCATATTGCAAATTCTGGAAAATTAATAGCTAGATCATCTAAAACACCTAGTCCTGGTGGTATTGTTTTTAATAGCGATAAAACTAAAATAGGCAAGGTTAGCTATGTTTTTGGACCTACTAAAAGTCCGTATGTTTCAATTAAATTATTTAAATCTGCTAATTTAGATAAAATCAAGAGAAACTATGGTGAAAAACTATTTGTATCAAGACCAAAATCTAAGAAACCTAGGAAGAGGAGGGTGAAAACACGAAACAAAAAGTAAACGAAATCCCTAAAAAGGTCGGACATAAAAGAACAGAAAAAGAAATTATGCAAGGTGATGTTTATGATAAAGATAAACAAACCGTATGTCCGGAATGTGGTTCCACAGAATTAATTGGTGATTATGAAAGGGCAGAAGTAGTTTGTGCTCACTGTGGATTAGTTATTGATGAAAATCTAGTGGATATGGGTCCTGAATGGAGGGCATTTGACCACGAACAAAGAGATAAACGTACTAGGGTTGGAGCTCCAATCACTTACACCATTCACGATAAAGGTTTAAGTACCATGATTGACTGGAGGAATAAGGACATTTATGGTCGTGATATTCCTGCAAGAAACAGAGCACAATGGTATAGATTAAGGAAATGGCAAAGAAAAATTAGGATTTCTGGTGCTACAGAACGTAACTTGGCATTTGCATTAAGTGAGCTGGACAGAGATTCTTCAAGATTAGGTCTTCCAAGAAGTGTGAGGGAAGCTGCATCTGTAGTATACAGAAGTGCAGTGGACAACAAACTTATTCGTGGAAGGAGTATTGAAGGAGTAGTTGCTGCTTCTTTATATGCTGCTTGCAGACGTTGTAATGTTCCCCGTACTTTAGATGAAATAGCTGAAGTTTCAAGAGTTACTAAAAAAGAAGTAGGTAGGACTTACAGATTCCTTACAAGGGAATTAAACATTAAATTACCTCCAACTTCTCCGGTCGATTATGTGCCTAGATTTGCTAGTGAATTAGGTTTGTCTGGTGAAGCACAATCCAGAGCTATTGAAATTATTGAAAAAGCAATGGAAAAAGGTTTGACTTCCGGTAGAGGACCAACTGGTGTAGCTGCAGCTGCATTATATATTGCATCTGTATTGTTGGGTGAGAGAAAAACCCAAAGAGATGTAGCAGATATTGCAGGTGTTACTGAAGTAACTATAAGAAACAGGTATAAAGAATTAACAGAACAACTTGAAATGGGTGTAACTTTATAAACCACCCTATTTTAACTTTTTTTACTATATTTTTCAATACGATATATTAATTCATTGACAATTCCATCGTTATTTGTTTTTTTAACTTTAGCTAGTTTTTTCTGATATTTGGAGAGCCTTTTTAAGAATTTTTCCACTTTTTGAGGACTCATCTTTTCATGATATTCTCCATAACCTAATTTCTGAACATAAAATCCGTTTAATGTTTGTTCAAAGTTTCCAATAGCTGGAACGCTGTATATTGGTTTTTTAAGGGATATAGCTTCTGATATAAAGGTAAATCCACCATTACAGATTACTGCCTTTGCACTGGCTAAATCATTGTAGAATTCATCTTCATTAAATAATTTGTAAGTCAGGTTTTCGTCTGTTTTGTCCTTATTAAATCCGTAAACAATAAATTTTTCATTTAATGATTTCAATTGCTCGACTAATTTCACACTTTCTTTACTGGTCTGATAGACAATAATGTGATCTTCAATTGTAGGTTCCAGCTTTAAGATATCTTCACGAATCACTGGAGGATAGAGCACCGCCCTTTTTTTAGGCTTGATTTTCGGATAAAAGAAGCTGGTTAAAATATGTATTTTCGGTTTTATTACATATGACTTTATTACACCTTTTGCTTTTAGCATTTCTCCCTGATGCTTTGGAGGATAGTCAATTGCAGTTTGGGTAATCATATGGATATTGTCCAGACTTATTAATGGAATGCTGAGAAGTTTGGAAACCATTGTTGCATAGATTTCAAAATCAGTAACAATAACGTCAGGAGATAATTTTCTTGCTTTTTTATATAGTTCTTCATATCCTTCTTTAATGTTTAGAGGATTACGTTTAATGGCATTCATTAATGTTTTTGTATTGCTGACTTTGTTATTTATATAAACTGTGTTGAATCCGCCGATTTTATAGACATTGTCAAATTTTTCATTTAAATATTTGTAAGCACGGTCGCTGCTGAAAATGTAAACGTCATATTTGTCTTTTATACGGTCGATTATTACGCTGCTTCGGATAGCATGACCCATTCCCTCTCCACAGATACAATAAAAAATTACTTTTTTATCTCTGATTTTTGTTTTTTTGGCTTTTTTAAGATAGACTTTTGCAGTGTTTATTTTTTGTTTGGATTCATCATAGCTGTTTTTCAAACGGTCCAATTTTTCAGATTCCAGAGCAATTTTATCTAATTTATGTTTGCTTATATGTTCTTTTCCATGATCAAAACCATAATTTAAATCTGAAGCTTCTGTTCTAATGCCTAAAAAGTCATTTACAGTACTTTTACCGTATTGCTTAGCTAGTGTTGCCAGTCCTTCCTCTTCAAGCCTTCTTGTGGAAACTCCAATTTTAGCATTTCTCAATACTTTAAATCTTTCTTTTTTGGCCAATCTTTCAATATATTCTGTATCTTCACCGAAAGTTAATTCTTCATTAAATCCGCCGCAGCATTCATGCAATTCCCTTTTAGCTATTATACCATAACATCCGGCACCGTGTGGCTTTATTTTTTCAACGCTTATCATAAACAAATTGGCCAAATCATGTAAGATTTTATCTTCTGTTTTTTTGGATAGGGGTTTCATTTGTGTAATTGCAATACCCAATCTTTCCATTTTAAATTCATAGATAACTTTTGCAAGATAATCTTCGGTAAGTTTTAAATCAGAGTCTAAAAATAGTAAATACTCACCTTTAGCTACTTTCGCACCATTATTTCTACCTACTGCAGGCATTCCGCCTTCAACAACAATACATCCGTATTCTTCAGCTATTTTTACAGTATTGTCTTTAGAGTTAGCATCAGCAACAATTATTTCATAGTCTCTGAAATCCTGCTGTTTAATACTTTTTAGAAGTAAGGGAAGGTATTCTTCTTCATTATATGTAGGTATAATAATGCTTAAAATCATATGTTAATATTAATTTTTAAAACTTATAAGTTTTTATTAAATATATGAGTAAATGTTCCATGAAATCGTGTAGTAGTCACATTTATTGTTTAGAGGTATTTTCAAATCCTTGATTAAATTCAATTCATTATAATTGGAATCAAGTGTATAAACTGTTTTGTTTTCACTATGATGAATACTTTCTACTGGAAAATCATTTAGTTCAATATTGTCTGCAGGATTTACGACTTCAAGTGTGTAATATTCATCATTTGCTCCAAAAATAGCTATTGAAATTCTTAAAGTTATAAAAAGAATAGCTATAATGTAGGGCAGTAGTCTGTGGAGATGGAATTTCACTTCACTTAACCCTGCATCCTTGTAGTAGGGATATTCTTTTTTGGAATCATTTAATATTTTCTTATTTTTTAAAACAACTCCTCCGATATAATAATCGAAATAATAATGGTTTCTGTAAACTAAAAAAAGTCCACAAATACCTAACATTGAAGGTGTGGAAAACATTCCTCCGTCTAATGCTCCAATAAGTAAACAGGTTGAAAAGAAACTTAAAAGGATTGTTGTTGGAGCTAAACGTTTTTGATTGGCCAATATTTCTAATATAAATAAAATAGGGAATAATATGATTGCTGTTTTAGCGATATTCGGAACATAGGTGTATAATCCAACTCCTGTATTGATTCCGCTACTGATAAACGGTCCGATCAGGGAGGTTACAGCTTCTCCAAAAATGGATTTCAGCAGATGGGTATGTAAAATACTGGTACTTGCAGCCTGTGAACTTTCACTCATAAAAGTCACATTTAATGGAATTCCTAAAGACTGTCTAAACAGGATTTCGGCAATAATTCCTGAAATTAGCAAAAGACATCCTACACAGATAGCTATTTTTAAGTATTTGTCAGAGTCAATATCTTTATTTTTCAGGGTAAATGTTTGACTTAAAATTAAAAACAGTCCAAAAAGTCCAAAAAATAAAATATCTTTTCCTTTAGAAGAACCCATTAGAAATACTCGAGTTATTGGCCTTATTATTGGATTGAAGATGTCTGTTATAAAAAGTACACCTGCAAATAATATAAATATGAATCCGGCCAATATAATATTATTCCTTTTCATTAAAATTAATTTAAGTTTTTAATGATTTAAAAGATTTACTGAATACGTGTTTTTATGATATTTACATTAGAATATTTCATTGGTTTAATTTTAATTGGTGTTGTTGCAGGATTTGCATCAGGTCTTTTAGGTGTTGGAGGAGGATTTTTAATTGTTCCATTCCAGTATTTCCTGTTGGAGTATCTTGGAGTTGACCCGTCACTTGCCATGATGATATCTCTTGGAACCAGTCTGGCCATTATTATTCCGACAGCAACAAGCGGTGCATCCAGGCATTTAAAAGTTATGGACAATATTTTAAAACCAGGAATAAGACTGGGGTTATTCGGTATTGTTGGGGGCATATTGGGTGGTCTGATTGCATCAATGCTGCCGACACAAATATTAAAAATCATATTTGGATGTTTATTGTTGTTTATAGCTATTCGTAACTTGATGTCTGCCGATAAAAAGACTTTAAAAGCTAGAGCCAAATTTAATTTAATAAACATAGCTGTTGTAGGGGTATTGGTTGGAATTTCCTCAGGTCTTTTAGGTGTTGGGGGAGGAGTATTTATAATTCTAATTTTAACTGTAATATTCGGATTTTCAATGATTGAAGCTATCGGAATTTCATCAGTATTTATTAGCCTAACAGCTATTGGAGGGACCGTGTCATATATAATATCTGGCTGGGGAGTTAATCCGTTTCCGTATTCATTGGGTTATGTAAGTTTAGTTAATTTTGCAGTTATCGCAATGTTTTCAGTACCTTTAGCTTATTATGGTGCAAAAATAGCTCATAAGGTTCCTGAAAAAAGATTAAAACAGATATTTGGTTTGGTGGTTTTGTATATTTCACTTAAAATGCTGGGAGTAGTTCCTTAATCTTTAAATTTAACTCCCATTCCCATTGCAGTAATTTGAAAACTGTCTCCACCTAAACCGATTAACCCATATTCTATTTTTAAATGCAGGATTCCATTTCCTCCATGAGCTTTAATTTCATTAGCTATTTGGATTAGGACACTGTCTTTAGCTTTTTTAAGCATTTTTAAAGTGTCTTTTTCATATTTTTCAGGGTCAATGTGGATTAGTTTTTTATCTCTTTCCAAAAATACTGTTGCATGAAAGTGGTCTATGATTTCTATTTTTTTATTGATTGGATGTGAGCTGGTTATGAATATAAAATCCAAATCATTTATTTGTTTATTGCTTTCCAGTTCATTTTCAACAACTTCCGCATCAATAGTTCTTATGGGTTTTTGCTTTCCTGTTATTTTATAATACATGTCAGATAATTTGGAATAGGTATAATCTGTAATTTTTTTAAATGTCCCAAAGAAATAGGAGATTATTCCAATTATAACAACTAAAAAGAAATAGTTAATAAGTGTGGGAAGAGCTGCCTGTAAAATTACAATTATTGATCCGAAAGTGATTACATTTACTCCAAGTGTAGGATTGGCTATAATAAAACCGTAAACTACAGTTACAAGAAATAAAATAAATGCGCTGATGGCTCCAATATCTTCGCCAATTATTCGTTTAGCCAATATGGTTTCAGCATATCCTGCAGCTAATGGAGCAAAAATAAGTCCAAAATTCCATCCATAAATATCAATATGGAAGTATAAAAAAATATAATAAGTTAAAATACCAACAAATGTTCCAAAAGAAATGCAGATAATAGCTTCTTTCAAGTTTTCCACATTTTCTATTCTTTCTTTAAGATTCATATTATTCGTATTTTATAGCAGTACCGTAAGCTGTTACAAGAATTGTATTTCCCATAGTACCGCCTAAGTTATCGTAAGAAATTTTCAATCCGATAATAGCATTTGCACCTAAATATTCTGCTTTTTCTTCCATACTGTTCAGTGCAATATCACGTGCTTTTTGGATTTCTTCTTCATATCTTGAGGTTCTTCCGCCTACAACATCCCGAACACCGGAAAATAAATCTTTATAAATGTTAGCACCGATTAAGGATTCTCCAGTTACTAAACCTTTATATTCAACAATTTCCTTATTTTCCAGTGTGTTTGCAGATGTTAATATCATTTTTATCACTTATTTCATGAAAGTCATTATTGCCCAAATAGCTAAGAAAAGAATGATAACTCCAGTTAACATATATCTGCTTTTCTTTTGTTGATTAAGTCTTTGATCCCAAACTTTTTGACAGTCTGGAGAGCATACAAGTTCATTTAAAGGTATAGGGGTTCCGCAAATTGGACAATGTTTATGTGGTTCTACAGCCATATTATCACCATATTTTTATATTTTAAAAAAGTCTTTAGTAGTTTTTGTAACTTCTTTTGCAAGTTTTTCTACATTATAATCGTTTTTATAATGAGCAATTGTTTTTAGGATATGAGGTAAATATTTGGGTTCATTTTTATTACTTTTAGGTTTTTTATCAAAGTTTTTAGGTATTAAAAATGGAGCATCTGTTTCTATCATTAATTTGTTGGTTGGAATTACACTTACAGCATCCTGCAGGTCACTGCCTCTTTCCATATCACAAATCCATCCGGTAACGCCAATGCAGCATCCTAAATCAATATAATTTTGAGCTTCTTGTTTGGTTCCTGTAAAACAGTGAACTACTGATTTTTCACAAACATCTTCATGTTTTTTTAAAATATCATATAAATCTTTGTGAGCCTCTCTTTCATGTAAAAATAAAGGCATATCCAAATTTTCAGCTAATTCTACTTGTTTTTCGAACCATTTTCTTTGAACATCTCTTGGAGAAAAATCACGGTTATAATCAAGACCGCATTCTCCAATAGCTATAACACAATCATTTTTAGCTATTTTTTCCAGTTCCAAAAGAGTATGATCATCACATGTTTTTGCATCATGAGGATGAACACCGGAAGTTGAATATAAAGTTCCGGGATAATTGGATGCATATTCACAAGCTATCTGACTTGCTTTGACATTGGTTCCTGTAATTATAAATTTGGAAACACCTTCATCAATGGCATCTTCAATTATACTTTCTCTATTTTTTCTAAAAGAAGGATGCATTAAATTAAGGCCAATATCAATAAGATTTTCCACTTAATCACCTATTTATTTGCTGATAACTTTGGTTCCTACTTCCTCACCATTAATAGCTTTAATTAAGTTTTCAGAATCATAACCGTTAGCTATTACAGTTTCAAGAGATGATCTTTTAATCATTTGAATTGCAGTCATATCAAAGAATTCATAGGTTCCGGCCTTGGTGTCTTTTCCGCTGATGAATTCTATCATTTCACTAGCTGTAATTTCTTTAATTAACTTAGCATCTTCGTACTTGTTTGGATCTTTATCATACATTCCGTCAACAGAGGTTAGGTTAATAAGTTTATCTGCATGGATGTATTCTGCTAAAATAGCGGAAACTGCATCTGTACTGTGTGCAGGTTCTGTTCCACCCATTACAATTATTTTTCCGGTAGCTGAATATTCCAAAGCTTCCTGGAAGTTATGAGGTACTTTCTGATAAGCAGCATCTCCAAGTGCAGATAATAACAATTTAGCATTAATTCTTGTAACTTCAATTCCAATATCATCGCACTGAGCTTCACCAGCTCCAAGTTCACGAACAACTCCAATATATTCTCTAGCAGGTTTTCCCCCACCTACAACAACGAATATTTCATGTTCGCTAGCTAATGATTTTAATATTTCACTATATTCCTGGAATTTTTTACAGTCATATTCTTTTAATAAAATTGATCCTCCAATTGCTACAACTATCTTCATATATTCACCTTAACTATTATTTATTTGGATGATATTATTTAAATTTTAAATTATTATTTGCTGTAAAAAGAAAAATTGATTTTTAGTTTTCATATAAGTTTGTGGGTTTTTGCTTTAAAAATAGCTATATTTTATTTTTATTATTTTTTTAGGTCATGGGGTTATTCTGAAATATTGTTTAAAATATTTATATTTGGTGTATTAAATATAATATTATTCAATTATTATGTTCTTGGGGGGGAATTAAGTGGATTTTAAGGATTTTTTTAGGATTTTAATTTCTAATCGTGATTCTTTAAGTTATCCTGAAAAACATATGAATATTATATTTAAATTTTTTGTTTTGCGGGGGTTTCGTTTATTTTTTTGATTGCCAGTATTTGTGTGTTGATTTTTTATAATGATTCCTCAAAGTTTATACTTGATTTTGCTTTAATAACTTTTGGCATAATATTTTTGATAATTTCAGATACATATAATGAGGATATCTGTAACAAATGTGGTTTTGGAGAATATTTAAACAAAATGGATAAACTTATTTCAGTTGTTTATATAATTTACGTTTTATTGTTTATTTTTATTATTGTGATGATGAAGTTAAATTATGGGAGATAAGTTTTATATTTTTTGTGTGAGTTTTAGTATTTGTTTTTAGGTGTATTGTTGTGGGGTGTGTATTTTATGAATTTTAGGGATTTTTTTAGGATTTTAGTTTCTAGAAGGCGTTCTTTAAGTTATCAGGAAAGAGTTAAAAATATCATGTTTAGGTATTATGTTTTCAATAGTCTTTCATTTATTTTTTTGATTGTTGGAGCATGTGTTTTGGTTTTTTATTATGGGTTTTCAAAGTTCATGTTTCTTTGTGCTTTAATAATTTTTGGTATGGTATTGGGGATTTTTTCAGGAATTTATGAGAATTGTCTTCGTGCTGAAAAGGATTTTAGGGGACATTTAGGTTCATGGGAAAGTACTCTTATATTTGCTGTTGAATCATTGTATATTTTATTTTTGTTAATTCTTTTTTGGAAGATGGGGTTAATTGGGGAGTTATTCAAATATTAAATAATAAATAAGTGATGATTTGTATTTGAAAGTTGGTGTTGGAGTTGAATATTACTTAAGTATAATGGGAACATGTGATGAAATGATTTTAAGAATATTAATGTAGGTTAATTTAACTGAAAATAGATGTATGTATGTTTTATAAATTTTTAAAATAAGAAAAAGAATTAAATTTAGTCGGCATGACCAAATTTAATTTTAAGTTTTTTAATGAATAATCTGGCCCAGCTGTAACCAAACATGGAACCGATAAAGCTTCCAATAATTACTCCTGCAAAGATACCCATTTCTCCGTAACCTAACACTATTCCAAACATGTATGCAAAGACTACTTCAGCAAATAATGACCTTATGATAGTTATTAGTAATGAAGATGTTCCTTTTCCAACTCCTTGGAATACAAATGATCCTGCAATACCGAACGGTACGAATATTAAGAAGAAACAGAATATTCTAAGTGCAAATGCAATTTGAGGTGTAAGATATGCTGTTGCTGCAGAATATGAGAACAGCAATGCGATTTGTGGTGCAAAGATAAATGTTAGAGCTCCTAAAATCAATGAAATAACTAATCCAAATTTGATACTGTATGTGAAACTGGTTTTTAATTTTTCATAGTTACGGGCACCGTATGCCGCTCCTGCTACTGTTAAAAGTGCAGTAGCTATTCCCATTAATGGAATCATTGCCATTGATACAATTCTCATACTTGCAGTATATACTGCTACTGCAGTTGTTGTTGAAACTATAACAAGCATTGCATTTATTGCCATTGTAAGTCCGGACATAATTAATTGCTCTGCAGTGGAAGGTATAGCTACTTTCATAATTTCAATTACGATTCCTTTGCTTTTTTTGAATTGATCAAAGCTTAAATTCATGTAGGTGTCTTTTTTAACCCATATCCAGTAAGCCATTACAATACATGAAATTCCTGCAGAGATTACGGTTGCCCATGCAGCCCCAGCTATCCCCATATTTAAATAATATATAAAAATCGGATCTATGATTATATTTAATACTGCAGTAATAGCTATTGCGATTGTAGCTCTGTTTACATCTCCTTCTGACCTTAATATTGATGAAAGTACTGATGAGAATAAAAATACAATCAATAATCCAAATGTAACTTTACTGTAATCCATACATAATTCTGTAACGCTGGCTCCACCCATAATTACAACTATTTCAGGTATTAACGGAAGTAATATGATTGGTATTACAATTCCTATGATTACAGTTAATACAACAGAGTGCAGTGCAGCATTATTTGCTAATTCGTCTTTTTTAGCCCCAAATGCTCTTGCGATTAATGAGTTTGCACCGGCACCTATTCCGTTTCCAAGTCCGATAATAATCATAAATAGTGGTGTTATAAAACCTAGTGCTGCTAGAGCATCTGCTCCAAGTCCTGATACCCATACACTATCTGCTAAATTATAAAGCATTATAAGAAGCATTGATAGCATCATAGGCCAAGCTAATTTATTAATAGCTTTTTTAGGGTCTCCAGTTATTAATTCAATATTTGCATGTTTTCCTTTGGTCATATCAGCCATTTTTTTCCTCCTTTTGTGTGTTTTTTTGAATGTTTATTGATGATATGGTTATTTTCCTCATTAGTTCAACTATCTGCTTTTCATCAGTATTACAGGTTGAATATATTTGGTTTTCCCATTCATTATTTAAATCCATGATTTTTAAAGCAACTGCTCTGCCTTTTTCAGTTAAAGACAATTGGTATTTTCTTCTGTTGTTTTCATCTATTTCCTTGTTAATAAATTGTTTTTCTTGTAGTTTTTGTATTGATCTAGCTATACTTCCTTTATCTATTTTAAAATGATTTCCAATTTCTTCTTGACAGGATATGTCTTTGTATAATAAATAGCTAAGTATAGGTGCATGTGATGCGGTTATTCCTTCTTTTTTAAGATAATTATTTAAATATATCATATATTGTCTGTGTATTATGGAAATAAATGTAATAAATTTAATATCGTCGTTTTTAAACAAGTTTACGTCACATTTCATAAAAATCATTTTTATAAATTTTATTTTTGAAAATTTACAGTTTTAATATATATTTATTATAGTATATAAAACAGTTGGTGTGACAACAATTGCAATAACAATAATTGATGCTTACAACATTATTGATTTTAAAATAAAAAAATAAAAAAGGTTAATTTAACCTTATCTGTGCAATAGTCTTTTAAAAATCATATAAATAAACATAATAACTAAAATAATCAATACAATTGGCAATATAGTTAATAAAATACTGTCATTAACTTTATCAAAATGATATTCTCTATCAAAATCCATATGTGATCCGTCAGTATGATTTGCAGTTATTTTAGCAAAATTGTACTGTAAATCGTAATAGCTAATATATGCACCTTCGTAATTTATGTAATTTGGAGCCTGTCCGTTTTCACCCATATAATTTTTAACAATTCCGCCCATTTTTATATAATCATAAATTGAATAGGAATCCTTAGTTAAAATGGAGTATTTCAATGGAGAATCTGGAGCTTTATAATCTCCGGGATTTTCTAATCCGTTTCCATTTAAATAAGAGCTGGTTAAATATAACAGTTGTGGAGCTGAATAAGAGTTGTAAGTTCCATTCATTTCATTATCCGAACTTTCTAAAAGACTTTGACTGCCATGAGCCATATTTGAAGGAGCTAATTTATGAGTTATTACTAAATTATTGTCATAATGTTTGGTGTTGTTGTAGTTATTTATATTATTAACAATTTCTTGGGCAATATATTTGTTTACATCATCATTATTTTGATTTATAATGCCGTCAGAACCTGCATCAGGATATTCTTTCAATGGCTGGATATAGCTAATTCCCGCATCATTAAGAAATGTTCCTGGGTTATTGATTCCTGCAAAAATTGTTTTTGAGTAATTATCGTCCCATGCTCTTCTTAAGGATTCAGCAGTATCTAAATCATAATCTCCAGTATTTACAAAGATTATCTGTTTGTCTGTGGTGGCTGTTGAATATTTGCTTAAAACTAAGAAATTGCCTGGATCTACAGCAGCAAACACTACACTAACATTTGAATCAGCTTCAATAGCTCTTGTTCCTTCTCCAGGTCCTGGAGATTGGCTGTCTACAATTACATTGATTTTTCCATTGCTGATTTCTTCAATATAGGTTTTTATGGAATTAAGCATATCTGCATCATCATTTGTGCCCATTATATTGTCTGACGTTAGAAAAACAGTAGTGGCTGCAGATACATCCTGAATTACACTGGCCAATAATAGAATGGTCAGTATGATAATTGCAATTTGTTTTTTCATATTTTTATTTCAATTTTTATGCTATAATAATTTTTTCATGGCACAATATTGAATTATTGTTTAAATGGATTATTTTTTGATGTTATTAATTTTTATTTGTTTATTGGAAAAAATTTAAATAATTTGAAGTTTAATAAGATTTTTGAGGATTTAAAACAGTTATCTTTTATTTTAAATTCTATATTGCAGTTATTTTGAAAAATAACATTTGTAATATCAGATTGAAATAAATTTGTAAATTATGGCTGGGTATTTGTTTTTAAAATATTTGGTTTTAGTTAACTAAACTAATAGTTAAATATTAATTTTCGGTTTATTTTCAAATTTTATATTTAAAAAGTGTTATTTTCAAGTTCTATGCTAAAATAAAAAGTTTAATTGCTAATTAATAGCTGATTCAGGTTAATTGATGGTGGTTAAAAATGTCCTCAAAATAGGAGATTTATAATGTTTAAAAACAAACAGAAGCATTTTCTTATTTCTGTGCTTTTAATGATTTTATTTTTAGCAGCTTTAGGTACAGCTTTTAGTGCTGATTTAAATGAAACTTCGGAAGTTCCGGAAGTAAGTGTATGCAAAGATAATTTGGAAAATTCTCAAAATGATATTGTAGGAAGTAGTGAAATAACTTTAAATGGAGGTAAATTTAGTGATATTCAAAAAGCAATTGATGATATAGATAATGGTGGAACAATTCATTTAAATGGTTATTATAGTGCTCAAAACAAGGATTCTCATGTTTATGTAAATAAAAATATCAATATTGTAGGCGGTTCAGATACTGTTTTAGATGGAAAAAATATTTCATGTATTTTTTCAATTCAAAAAACAGGTTCAAATTGCCAAATAAGTAATTTAAAATTTGTAAATGGAATGTCTGGTCATGGAGGTGCAATGATTGTTCTGGGTAAGAATGTAGTTATTAAAGATTCAGTTTTTGAAAATAATTATGCAGACTATGCAGGAGCAGCAATTTATGTATGTTCCATTTTTAATGATAGTGGTAAATATCCGGAAGAAGGTGAAAATTTAATTATAAAAAACTGTAATTTTACAAATAACTTTGCACAGGTAGCTGCCGGGGCTATTGGTGTTTATGGAAATAATACTAAAGTTATTGGATGTAATTTTGTGTCTAATAAAGTCAAACCAACAAGTAATCATGAAGCATATGGTGGTGCAATTCAAATTGGTCGTGATGAATATAATCTTTGTTCCTATGTTGTAAACTGTAGTTTTATTAACAATGGGGCTATTGGTAGGAATTTAAATAATTCTCATGGTGGTGCAGGATGTGTTAGGGCAGGAATAATTTATCAAAATTGTAAATTTATCAATAACTCTGCAGGTCAGGGAGGAGCCTTAACTTACCATGCATCAGGTAGTATTGAGGATTGTGTATTCATAAACAACTCTGCAAAACTTTATGGTGGTGCATTAAGTACAGGTTATATTGATGGGGATATGGAGTTGATAGTAGTCAATTGTAACTTTGAGCAGAATAATGCTCCTTATGGAGGTGCTGTTCAATTAAAAGGTAAAAATATTGAAATTCATAAATCCATATTTAATAAAAATATTGCAGCAATAAATGGCGGTGCAATTAATATTATAGCTAAAACAGTCACTGTTGATGATGTTGAGTTTAATAAAAACATAGCTAATGTAAATGGAGGTGCGATTTATATTAATGGAGATAAAACAACTATTGTAGATTCTTCATTTATAGCTAATGAAGCTATTCCGGATGCTAAAAAATTAGATGACGGTTTGGGAGGAGCTATTTATGTAAACAGTTCTTCAGCTACTATTAATAAAAATATATTCAATAATAATATAGCGAGAAATGGGAGTGCTATTTACTATGACAAATCCGGTTTGAACTGTGTTATTTCAGATAATGCAATGGCAGAAAATCAGGCATGGGTTTATGCATTGCCGATTTGTGCTAAAAATATTTATTATGGTGATGATTGTGAAGTTTCAGCTACTATATTTGGTGGAAATAATATAGCTAAATATAATGATTTGTTTGTTTCAAATGCAATTTATAATAATGCAAAACAAGATAAAATT